>Ga0182741_1001191_pt1 | contig 35295 bp, 25 predicted proteins | sample eDN5th37CBELigOP_FD_128874 | JGI IMG/M metagenome (GOLD analysis project Ga0182741, IMG submission 128874) | Enriched Organic Plus compost microbial communities from Emeryville, California, USA - eDNA 5th pass 37_C BE-Lig OP (version 2) (version 2) ... | reverse complement strand
GTTCACCTGGAAAATCGCGCCCGCGCTGGCGGCCGGCAACACGGTCGTGGCCAAACCGTCGGAGGTGACGCCGTTGACCGCCACGATGCTGGCGGAACTGGCGGCGGCGATCGGCTTCCCGCCCGGCGTGTTCAATCTGGTCCACGGCACGGGACCGCAGGTGGGCGAACCGCTGGTGACCGAGCCGCGGGTCAAGGCGGTGTCGTTCACCGGCAGCACCCGCGTCGGCCAGCGCATCGCCGCGCTCGCCGCACCCCAGCTCAAGAAGGTCTCGCTGGAACTGGGCGGCAAGAACCCGACCCTGGTCTTCGCCGACAGTGACTGGCGCGATCAGCTCGATACCCTGGTGCGTTCGGCGTTCCAGAACTCCGGGCAGATCTGCCTGTGCGGTTCGCGCCTGCTGATCGAACGCAGCATCTACGACCCGTTCCGCGAGGCGTTCGTGGCCCGGGCCGCCGCGCTGAAGGTGGGGAATCCCGCCGACCCGGCGACCGACCTCGGCCCGCTGGTTTCCCAGGCCCATTACGAGAAGGTCGAGGGGTGCATCGCCCGCGCCCGCGCCGAAGGCGGCCGCTTCCTGCTGGGCGGCGATGGCAAGGCGCAGGGCGGCTGGTTCGTCGAGCCGACCGTCATTGACGGGCTCGGCCCGGACGCGGCCAGCAACCTCGAAGAGATCTTCGGTCCGGTGGCGACCCTGCAACCGTTCGACAGCGACGCCGAGGCGCTGGCGCTGGCCAACGCCGGCGACTACGGGCTGGCCGCGATGATCTGGACCCGTGATCTCGCCCGCGCCCACCGCCTGGCGGCACAGGTCCGCGCCGGCATCGTCTGGATCAACACATGGCTGATGCGCGATCTGCGCACGCCGTTCGGCGGCATGGGCCAGTCGGGGCTGGGCCGTGAAGGCGGCCTGGAGGCGATGCGCTTCTTCACCGAGGCCCGGAATGTCTGCATCGACCTGCGCTGACCCGCGTTCCGTACCGTTCCGCGTTCATCCGATGGCTGACGATCCGCGCCGATGGGCGCAAACTACGCAGTGGACCGCCCTGCGTTCCGCCTCCCCCGCCAGAACCGGATACCGCCAATGAGTGATAGCGAACTCGAGAAGCTGCTGCGCAACAACCGCGATTGGGCCGAACGGATCAAGCACGAGGATCCCGGCTTCTTCAAGCGCCTTTCCCAGCAGCAATCGCCGCGCTATCTGTGGATCGGCTGTTCCGACTCGCGCGTGCCCGCCAACCAGATCCTCGGCCTGGATCCGGGCGAGGTGTTCGTCCACCGCAACATCGCCAACGTCATGTCGCACGGCGATCTCAATTGCCTGTCGGTCATCCAGTTCGCGGTCGACATCCTCAAGGTCGAGCACATCCTGCTGGTCGGCCATTACGGCTGCGGCGGCGTGCACGCGGCGATGACCGGCGCGCGGGTCGGGCTGGCCGACAACTGGCTGCGCCACGTGGCCGACGTGGCGACCAAGCACGCCGTTCGCCTGGCCGAAGAGGACACCGAATCGCTGCGGCACGCCCGCCTGTGCGAACTGAACGTCATCGAGCAGGTGTTCAACGTCTGCCAGACCACGGTGGTGCAGGACGCCTGGGCGCGCAACCAGCCGCTGACCGTGCATGGCTGGGTCTACAGCCTGTTCGACGGCCGCGTGCGCGAGCTGGGCATGGACGTGGATTCGGCCGAGCGCCTGCATTCCACTTACGAACAGGCGCTGGCGCGGATGCCCGCCCGCGGGGATCGGCGCGATGAGTGAAGGCATCCGGGCATCGGCGGCCCCTGCCCCGGTCGGCGCGTATCCCCACGCGCGCCGGGTCGGCCGGTTGCTGTTCCTGTCCGGCATCGGCCCGCGCGATCCCGCCACCGACGCGATTCCCGGCAACGACTATTTCGCCGACGGCCGCGTCCGCGGCTACGACATCCAGGCGCAGGCGCGGGCGGTATTCGCCAACGTGCGCGCGGTGCTGGAAGCCAGCGGCGCGCGTTGGGAGGATCTGGTCGACGTGACCGTCTACCTCACCGACATGGCGCGCGACTTCAAAGCCTACAACCAGGTCTGGGCCGAACACTTCCCGGATCCGGCACGCGCGCCCTGCCGCACCACCCTGGGCATCACCGCGCTGCCCACGCCCATCGCCATCGAACTCAAATGCGTCGCCGCCTTGCCCGAGGAACGCTGACATGCTGCCCGGACCGATCAACCTGCAGGCCTGGATCGAGGAACACCGCCATCTGCTGAAGCCGCCGGTGGGCAACAAGGTGATCAGTGCGGGCGATTTCATCGTCATGGTGGTCGGCGGCCCCAACCAGCGCACCGACTTCCATTACGACGAGGGCCCGGAGTGGTTCTACCAGCTCGAAGGCGAGATGGTGCTGAAGATCCAGGAAGACGGCGCGGTGCGCGACATCCCGATCCGCGCCGGCGAGATCTTCCTGCTGCCGCCGCGCGTGCCGCATTCGCCGCAGCGCATGCCCGACTCGGTCGGCCTGGTGATCGAACGCCGGCGCCTGCCGCACGAGCAGGACGGATTGCAGTGGTACTGCGAGCGCTGCAACCACAAGCTGTACGAGGAGTATTTCACCCTGAAGAACATCGAGACGGATTTCCCGCCGGTGTTCGACCGCTTCTACTCCTCGCGCGCGCACCGGACCTGCACGCAGTGCGGGCACCTGAATCCGGCACCGGGCAAGTACGTGATGGCGGATACCTGAGCCCCATGCTGAAGATCGATACCCACGCCCATTTCCTGCCGCGCGACTGGCCCGATCTGGCCGGCAAGTACGGGGACAACCGCTTCCCGGTCATCCATCACGGCGACGATGGGCGCCACCGCATCTACAAGGACGGCAAGTTCTTCCGCGAAATCTGGCCCAAGACCTGGGATCCGGTGGAACGGATCGCCGACTACGCCAAGTTCGGCGTGCAGGTGCAGGTGATCAGCACGGTGCCGGTGATGTTCAGTTACTGGGCCAAGCCGCACCAGGCGCTGGAATTGCACCAGGCGCTCAACGACCACACCGCCGCGGCGGTCCGCGACTACCCGCGCCACTACGCAGGCATCGGCACGGTGCCGCTGCAATCGCCGCGACTGGCGGTGCAGGAGCTGGAGCGCTGCATGGACCAGTTGGGCCTGCAGGGCGTGCAGATCGGCAGCCACGTCAACGACTGGAACCTGGACGCGCCGGAACTGTTCGAGTTCTTCCAGGCCGCCAGCGAACTGGGCGCCGCCATCCTCGTGCATCCTTGGGACATGATGGGCGCCGCTTCCATGCCCAAGTACTGGCTGCCCTGGCTGGTCGGGATGCCGGCCGAACAATCGCGCGCGGCCTGCTGCCTGATCTTCGGCGGCGTGCTGGAACGCCTGCCCGGGCTGAAGGTCTGCTTCGCCCACGGCGGCGGCAGCTTCCCCTACACCATCGGCCGCATCGAACACGGCTTCAACATGCGCCCGGATCTGGTCGCCACCGACAACCACCGCAATCCGCGCGAATACCTGGATCGGGTGTATTTCGATTCCTGGGTGGCCGATCCGCGCGCGCTGCGCTATCTGCTCGACACCGTCGGCACCGACCGGGTGATGCTGGGCACCGACTATCCCTTCCCGCTGGGCGAACAGGAACCCGGCGCCGGCATCGCCGCGCTGGGCCTGGACGAGGCCGCGCAGGCCCGCCTGTTCCACGGCACCGCGCTGGAATGGCTCGGCCTGTCGCGGCAGCGGTTCGCCTGACCATGCCGCACCTGACCGTGGAATACACCGCCAACCTCGTGCTCGACGCGGACACGTTGCTGGGCCGGCTCAACGACGCCCTGGTCGCCAGTGGCCATTTCGACGAGGAGGCGATCAAGAGCCGCCTCGTCGCGCTGGACAACTTCCGCCTCGGCAGCACCGACACGCACGCGCCGCGCGCGTTCGTGCATGCCCACCTGCGCATCCTGCCCGGCCGCGACGAAGCCGTGCGCGCGGCACTGTCCGAAGCCCTCCAGCAGGTCCTGCGCGAGCATCTTCCGGCAGGTCCCTACCGCCTGCAGATCTGTTCGGAAGTCGGCGAGCTTCCCGCCAGCTACCGCAAGACCACCGTCCTTCCCCTCTCATCACCGGCCTTTTCATGACCGACGCGCTGTCCCGTACCCACGCCATCGCCCTCGACGCCGCTGATCCGCTGCGTGCCCTCCGCAACGAGTTCCTGATCCCGAAGCACAAGCACAACGAACAGCTGTACTTCGTCGGCAACTCGCTGGGCCTGCAGCCACGCGGGGCGCGCAAGTACGTGCAGGAAGTGCTCGACAAGTGGGCGCACGAGGCGGTGGAAGGCCATTTCACCGAACCGGCCCAATGGATGACCTATCACGAACTGGTCCGCGACGGCCTGGCCGACGTGGTCGGCGCGCAGCCCGCCGAAGTGGTCGCGATGAATTCGCTGACCGCCAACCTGCACCTGATGATGGTCAGCTTCTACCGCCCCACGGCCGAGCGCCCGGCGATCCTGATGGAGGCAGGCGCCTTCCCTTCGGATCGCTACGCGCTGGAATCGCAACTGCGTTTCCACGGCTTCGATCCCGGACGCGATCTGATCGAAGTCGAGCCGGATCGGGCCGACGGCACTTTGTCGATGCAGGCCATCGAACGTGCCATCGCCGAACACGGGCCGCGGCTGGCGCTGGTGCTGTGGCCGGGCATCCAGTACCGCACCGGCCAGGCGTTCGATCTGGCCGAAATCACGCGGCTCGGCCATGCCCAGGGCGCGGTGGTCGGTTTCGATCTGGCCCATGCGGTCGGGAACGTGCCGGTGCGATTGCACGACAGCGGCGCCGACTTCGCGGTGTGGTGCCACTACAAATACATGAACGCCGGTCCGGGCGCGGTTGCCGGCGCGTTCGTGCACGCGCGGCACGCGCAGACCGACCGCCCCCGTTTCGCCGGCTGGTGGGGACACCACAAGGACACCCGCTTCCGGATGGGCCCCGAGTTCGTCCCCACCCCGGGCGCCGATGGCTGGCAGCTCAGCAATCCACCGATCCTGGGCCTGGCGCCGCTGCGCGCCTCGCTGGAAGTGATCGCGCAGGCTGGCGGGATGGGCGCCCTGCGCGCCAAGTCGGTCAAGCTGACCGGTTTCCTCGAGGCCCTGATCCGCGCGCGGGTGGGCGACGCGCTGCAGATCGTCACGCCGTCGGATCCGGCCCAGCGCGGCGCGCAACTGTCGCTGCGGGTCGTCGGCGGCCGCGAACGCGGGCGCGATCTGTTCGAATACCTCGCCTCGGTCGGTACCCTCGGCGATTGGCGCGAACCGGACGTGATCCGCATCTCGCCCGCCCCGTTGTACAACCGGTTCATGGATGTCTACCGCTTCGTCGAGGAAGTGGAGACCTGGCGCGGCGTCTGACCTGGAGCACGCAGTGAACGCACCCCACTCCCGTTCCCTCACCATCATCGGCGCCGGCCTGGCCGGCGCACTGCTGGCGACCCTGCTGGCCCGCAAGGGTTGGCGGGTGGACGTATACGAGAAACGCGGCGACCCGCGCCTGAAGGGCTACGCGGGCGGGCGCTCGATCAACCTCGCGCTGGCCGAACGCGGCCGCCACGCGCTGCGCCAGGCCGACGCCGACGAAGCCGTGATGAAACAGGCGGTGATGATGCGTGGCCGCATGGTCCATCCGCGCGATGGCCAGCCGCAGTTGCAGCGCTACGGCCGCGACGACTCGGAGGTGATCTGGTCGGTGCATCGCGGCGACCTCAATATCACCCTGCTCGATCTGGCCGAACGGGCCGGTGCCTCGCTGCATTTCCACCGCCAACTGGATGCGGTCGATTTCCAGGATCGCATCGCCACTTTCGTCGACGACCGCGACGGCGGCCGCCATCCCGTCGAATTCGCGTCGCTGGTGGGTGCCGACGGCGCCGGTTCGTCGCTGCGCGCGGCCATGCGGCTGCGCGCCGATCTCGGCGAACGTACCGATTTCCTCGATCATTCGTACAAGGAACTGGAAATCCCGCCCGCCGCCGACGGCGGCTTCCAGATCGAACCCAACGCCCTGCACATCTGGCCGCGCGGCCACTACATGTGCATCGCCCTGCCCAACGACGAAAAGACCTTCACCGTCACCCTGTTCCTGCCCAACCACGGCGATCCGGGTTTCGACACCGTGCACACGCCGGCCCAGGCGCGCGCGCTGTTCGAGCGCGATTTCCCGGACGCGGTGCCGCTGATTCCCCGCCTGGAGGAAGACTGGCACCGCAATCCGGTGGGCCAGTTGGCGACGCTGTATCTGGATCGCTGGCACATCGACGAACGGGCGGTGCTGCTGGGCGATGCCGCGCACGCGATGGTGCCTTTCCACGGCCAGGGCATGAACTGCGCGTTCGAGGATTGCGTGGCGCTGGCCGAGCAGTTGGAACGGCACGAGGACCGCGCCGAAGCGTTCGCCGCGTTCGAGCGCGAGCGCCAGCCCGATGCCCGCGCCATCCAGGAAATGGCGCTGGAAAACTACGTCGAGATGCGCGACAAGGTGGACGACGAAGCCTTCCTGCTCCAGCGCGAACTGGAGCGCGCGCTGCAGGAACGGCATCCCGGCCGGTTCGTGCCGCATTACACCATGGTCACCTTCATGCGCATCCCCTACCGGGTCGCGCTGGAGCGCAGCATCCTCCAGCGCGAGTTGCTGGTCGCGGCCACCCGCGGCCTGGACCGCCTGGATCAAGTGGACTGGGCAAAGGTGGACGCCGAGGTCCTGCGCCGGCTGGCGCCACTGGAGGCGGAAACGCGGTGAGTGCCAGCTTCCTGTTCTACGACCTGGAAACCTTCGGCGCGGATCCGCGCCGCACCCGCATCGCCCAGTTCGCCGCCCAGCGCACCGATGCGGATCTGAATCCGATCGAGGATCCGATCAGCTTCTTCGTCCAGCCCGCCGACGATCTGCTGCCTTCGCCGACCGCGACGCTGATCACCGGCATCACCCCGCAGCAGGCCTGGCGGGACGGCATCAACGAGGCGGCCGCGTTCGCCCGCATCGCCGAGGAAATGTCGCGCCCGCGGACCTGCACGCTGGGCTACAACTCGCTGCGCTTCGACGACGAGTTCGTCCGGCATGGCCTGTTCCGCAACTTCCACGATCCCTACGAGCGCGAGTGGCGCAACGGCAATTCGCGCTGGGATCTGCTGGATGCGATGCGGCTGGCCCACGCCCTGCGCCCGGAAGGCATCGCCTGGCCGCGGCGCGAGGACGGCGCCACTTCCTTCAGGCTGGAACAACTGGCGCTGGCCAACGACGTGCGCCAGGGGGACGCGCATGAGGCGCTGTCCGACGTGCGCGCCACCATCGGCATGGCCCGGCGGATGCGCCAGGCCCAGCCGCGATTGTGGGAATACGCCCTGAAGCTGCGCGACAAGCGCTTCGCCGCCAGCCTGCTGGACACCATTGCGATGACGCCGGTCCTGCATGTCTCGCAGCGCTACCCGGCCAGCCGGATGTGCGCGGCGCTGGTGCTGCCGCTGGCGCGCCACCCGCAGTACGACAACCGCATCATCGTGTTCGATCTCGATGCCGACCCGGACCCTCTGCTGCATCTGGCCCCGGACGCGATCGCCGATCGCCTGTACACGCCCGCCGCGGATCTTCCGCCGGGCGAGAGCCGGATTCCGCTCAAGGAAATCCATCTCAACAAGGCGCCCGTGCTGGTCGCGCTGGCCCATCTGCGCGAGGCCGACTTCGAGCGCCTGGGCATCGACAGGCTGATCGCCGAGACCCACGCCGCCCGCCTGCGCGCGGCGGGTCCCGCGCTGGTGGAAAAGGTCCGGCGTGTCTACGGCGCGGAGCGCGAGTTCACCGTGCCGGACCCGGATGCCTCGCTGTACGGCGGTTTCCTGGACGACGGCGACCGCCGCCGGTTTCCGGAGCTGCGCGCCACGCCGCCGGCGCAACTGGGCCTGCGCGACTTCGGCTTCCGCGATCCGCGGCTGCCCGAATTGCTGTTCCGCTACCGCGCGCGCAACTGGCCGGATACCTTGACCGCCGACGAACGCCGGCGCTGGGATGATTACCGGCGTCGACGCCTGGGCGGCGACAGCGGCCTCTCGGAATACGGCTTCGAGAGCTTCCACGCCGAAATCGCCGCGCTGCGCGCGGCCCCCACCACCGACGCCCCGCGCCAGGCCCTGCTCGATCAGTTGCAGGCGTGGGGCCGGGATCTGGAGCAGAGTCTGTGAGCAGTTATTTTTCCGACGCCAGTTTCAAGTTCCTGCGCGGATTGGCACGCCACAACGACAAGACCTGGTTCGCCGCGCACAAGCCGCAGTACGAGGCCCACGTCAAGGAACCGTTCCTGCGCCTGCTCACCGATCTGCAGCCCGACCTCGCGCGGATCAGCGCGCACTTCCGCTCCGATCCGAAGACCGTCGGCGGGTCGCTGTTCCGCATCTACCGCGACGCCCGTTTCTCCACCGACAAATCGCCCTACAAGCCCTGGCAGGGCGCGCGCCTCTACCACGAGCGCCGCAAGCAGGTGCCGGCGCCCTCGTTCTACATCCACCTGCAGCCGGGCGAATGCTTCGTCGGCGCCGGCCTGTGGCATCCGGAACCGGATACCCAGCGCCGGGTCCGCCAGTTCATCTTCGACAATCCGGGCAGTTGGAAGGCCGCCGCGCACGCACCGAAATTCCGCCGCCGCTTCGACTTCGAGGAAAGCGAAATGCTGACCCGGCCGCCGCGTGGATTCCCGGCCGATTTCGAGTTCATCGACGATCTGAAGCACAAGAATTTCGTGTTCTGGCGCTCGCTCGGGGACAGCGTGATGACCGGGCCGAAACTGCGGCAGACGCTGGCGACCGATCTGGCCGCGCTGGCGCCTTTCGTCGACTACCTGTGCGCGGCCCTGGACCTGGAGTTCTAGCCATGAAGAAATGGATCGCCCTGGCCGTCCTGCTGCTCGCCGGCTTCGTCGGTTATCTCGCCGCCGGTCCCTACCTGGCGATCCACGGCATCCGCCAGGCGCTGGCCGAACAGGACACGGCCCGGCTGGAACGCCACGTCGATTTTCCCGCGCTGCGGGTCAACCTGCGCGCGCAGGTGGAGGATCAGCTGGCCCGGCGCGCGGGGCCCGGATTCCAGTCCAGCCTGCTGGGTTCGTTCGCGCTGTCGGTGGCCAACAACCTGATCGGCAGCGGCGTCGACACGATGGTGACGCCGCTGGGCATCGGCGCGATCCTGCAGGGCCGCGCGATGTGGAAGAAAGCCGTCGGCGATACCGTGGGCGGCGACACCCATGCGCCGCCGGTGCCCGCCGATCCGCTCAAGCACGCCGAACACCGTTTCGAATCCCTCTCACGCTTCACCGCGACCATCCACGACGAGAATGGCCGGCCCGTGGTGTGCGTCTTCACCCGCCAGGGCCTGCGCTGGCGCCTGACCGACATCCGCCTCCCGCTGGACTGACCCGCCGTGGAGCGGAGCTTGCTCCTTGCTCCTGATCACCCAATCCACCGCCTTGCCCCCACCGCCCGGTCGAGCAGGCTCGGCTCCACGCATTCATCGACGGGATTGCCATGCCCGGCGTGCGCGCGCCAGGCGCAGGAACCGCGAGGCCAGCTGCCAGCGCGCGGCACGCGGCAGCCGCGCCAATGCCTCGCGGGGCTCGACCACATCGCCACCCGGTTGCCAGGCGAACACGATGCGATTGCTCATCCTGGGCTCCTCCAGCGCCAGCGCCCGGCCTCCGAACGCGCGGCGCACGCGCACCAGGTGGCGGCGCGCGTCGGTGGCGTACAGGTTGACCGCCATCGCCCCGCCCTCGGCCAGGGCATCGCGGCAATCATCGTAGAAGCGCTGGGTGGAAACGGATGGCGAAATGCCTTCGGGCTCATAGGCGTCCACCAGCAGCAAATCGTAGGCGCCGCGGCGCTGCCGCAGCATCGACGCGCCGTCGCCGAGCCGCACGCGAAAGCGCGCACTGTCGGGCGGAATCCGGAACACATCGCGCAGCGCCAGCACGCGGGCGTCGCTTTCGAACGCCTCGATGTCCGCTTCCGGCAGGTGCCGATGGCAGAACTTGGCCTGCGAGCCGCCGCCAAGGCCGATGATGCCGATCCGACGCGGGAACGGCCGCAGCAGCAGGGCGGCCATCATCGTGCGGGTGTAGCCGACCTGGAGCACGTCCGGCCACCAGGTCAGCATCCGGCTCTGGGTCACGTCGCGGCTGAACTGCAGCGTGGTGTACCACCCGCCGCGGCGGACTCGGGGCGCGCCGTCACTCACGGCGCGGGATCGTTGGCCACGCCGTGCGGAACGTGGCCGGCGGCCACGTGCGGACGCGCACTGTCGATGTTGTGCTGCGAATCGTCGAAGAAGATGTCGGCGCCGAATGCATCCAGGAACGGCCCCTTGTGGCGCCCGCCCAGGAACAGCGCCTCGTCCAGGCGCACGCCCCACTCGCGCAGCGTGCGGATGACGCGCTCGTGCGCCGGCGCCGAACGGGCGGTGACCAGCGCGGTCCGGATCGGCGAATGCTCACCGGCCGGGAACACCTGCTGCAACTGGTGCAGCGCCGACAGGAAACCCTTGAACGGCCCGCCCGAGAGTGGCGCGCGTGCGTTCTCGCGCTCGTGCCGGCCGAAGGCTTCCACGCCCTGCTCCCGCGAAATGCGTTCGCTCTCGTCGCCGAAGATCACCGCGTCGCCGTCGAACGCGATCCGCAACTGGTCCTCGTGGCGCTGCTGGTGGGCCTGCGCCGGCAGGATGGTGGCCGCGGCGATGCCGTGCTCCAGCGAGCGCCGGACCGAATCCGGATTGGCGGACAGGAACAGGTCCGCGCCGAACGGGCGGATGTAGGGCCAGGTCGGTTCGCCGGACGTGAACACCGCGCGGACGATGCCCAGGCCGTGGTGCTGGATCGAATTGAAGATGCGCAGGCCGGTGTCGGCGGAATTGCGCGACAGCAGGATGACCTCCACGCGCGGCGTGTCCACCGGCGCGCCGGCATTGAGCGCCAGCAGCTTGCGCACGACCGGGAAGGCCACGCCCGGGGCGAGGACATCGTCCTCGTGCCTGCGCTGGTACGCGCTGTAGGCATCCACGCCCTGCCGCTCGAACAGCGCGTGGCTGTCTTCCAGATCGAACAGGGCGCGCGAGGTGACCGCGACGGTCAACAGGCGGGGAGTGTTGTCGGCCATGCGCACAGTATCCGCCATCGCGGGCTTCTCCCGCGAGCGGCCCGCGCGGCCGTGCTCAGTCGTCGGTCGAATCCACGCGGAAACGCGCGGGCGGGCCGCGCCGGTAATCGTGGGTCACTGCCCGCACTTCGACCTCCATGCGCACGGGTTTCTGCTGCGCCGGCGCATCGTCCGGCCACAGGAACAGCAGATCGGCGCGACGGCTGTCGCTGATCACCCGTACCGGTTCGGCCGGGAACACCGCATACGGTGCCTCGGCCGAGATCACGCGGAACTCGAACCCGACGTCCTCCAGTGCGTAGTCGCCCCGCGGCCAATCCAGGCGTACCCCCAGCAGTCCGGAGCCGTCGCAGGTGCCGGGTGCCCCGCCGAGCCCGCGCGTTATCTCGGTGACCCTCAGTTCGGGCGCCTCGATCGTGCCCTCGGGCGCGTCCGACGGCGTGGCGCCGGCCTGCAGTTCGAACGGCGCCATGCGCGTATTCAGTCCGCACGCCTCCACCGCCTGCGCCGGCAACAGCGCGCACAAACCCCACAACCACCAGCGTTTCATCCCCTGACTCCTGATCGGCAACCGGATTACGCTTCCGCCCGCGCTCCTCCCGGCGCGGAACGGCCCAAGGCATCGTTCGTCGCGCGGCATCCCCATGCCGCTTCCCTAGACCACGAACTGCTCGCTGAGGATACGTTCCTCCAGATTGTGTTCCGGGTCAAACAACAGCGTCACGATCCGGTCCTGCGATTCGCGGATGGTCACCTCGACCACGTCGCGGACCTCGTGCGAATCGGCGGTGGCGCTGACCGGTCGCTTGTACGGATCCAGCACCCGGAACCGCACCTCGGTGTTGGCCCGCAGGATCGCGCCACGCCAGCGGCGCGGCCGGAACGGGGCGATCGGGGTCAGGGCGATCGTGCTGGAGCCCAGCGGCAGGATCGGTCCGTGCGCGGAGAAGTTGTAGGCGGTGCTGCCCGCCGGCGTGGCGGTCAGCACGCCATCGCAGATCAGCTCGTCCAGCCGCGTCTGGCCGTTCAGGTCGATGCGCAGGTGCGCGGCCTGGCGGGTCTGGCGCAGCAGCGAGACCTCGTTGTACGCCAGCGAACCGGTGCTGGCGCCGGATTCGGTCAGCGCCAGCATTTCCAGCGGACGCAGCTTGGCAGGCTCGGCCTGGGCGATCCGCTCCAGCAGATCCCCGCTGCGGTACTGGTTCATCAGGAAGCCCACCGTGCCCAGCTTCATGCCGAACACGGGTTTGCCCAGGCTGCCGTGGCGGTGCAGCGTCTGCAGCATGAAACCGTCGCCCCCCAGGGCGCACAGCACGTCGGCTTCGTGCGGATCGTGGCTGCCATGCAGGGCGGTCAGTTCGGCCAGGGCCTGCTGCGCTTCGGCGGCGGGACTGGCGAGGAAGGCGATGCGGGGCGTCTGGCTCATCCCGGGTTCCTGTTGGCTTGCCGCAGAGGATAACGGCAGAAGCCGTGGATTGGATGACGACGACCGTCCTCCCCCGCCCCCCGCGTGCGCCCCGTCGACCGGAATGGAACGACGCGCGTCGCGCTCCAAAAAAGACAGGCCGGGTCGTCCCGGCCTGTCTCCCGCCATCATGCGCGCGTGGCTCAGCCCTGCGCGGCCAGCTGGCCCAGGCGCTGCACCGCGACCGAGGCGGTCGGATAGTCCAGCGTCTTCTGCGCGGCCAGTTCGTTGAGCATGGCCAGAGTGAACCGCAGGCCGGCATCGCCGCGCTGCAGCCAGGCCTGGACCTTGGCGTCGGCGGTGTTCCCCGGCATCGACAGCACCTGCGCGGTGAGCGTGCGCTGGTGGTTGGTCAGCTCGTCACGCAGCACGCCACGCGCCACCGCGTGCCAGCGGCCGTCCACCTTCAGCGCGTCGACCTGATCCACCAGCCACGGCAGGTGCAGGGCTTCGCCCAGGCGGTAGTGGACCTTGGACACTTCGACCGGCTTGAGCTTGCGCGCGCGCGCCAGTTCGATGATGTCGCAGGACGGTTCCAGGTACGGCAGCGCCGCCAGTTGGCCGGCCAGGCCGGCCGGCAGGCCCTTGTCCTTCCAGGATTGCAGGCTGGCGTTGTACGCCGGACGCAGCGAGTCCGGCAGCACGCCGTCCGCGGCGCGGATCTCGTTGAAACCGTCGTAGTAGCGCTCCACCGCGGTGGCGATCGCCGGGATCGGTCCCTGCCGGGTCAACAGCCAGCGGGTGAAGGTGCGCTGCACCGACCAGATCACCTGCAACGCGTCGATCTGCACCGACTCCGGCACCTTGCCGTCGAGGGCGTCGATCTGGTTCCACAGCTCGCGGGCATCCAGCGTCTCGCGGGTGATGGTGAAGGCCTTGGCGACCTCCGCGGTGCTGCGCCCGGTGTCTTCCTGCATGCGCAGCAGGAAGGTCGCGCCCATCCGGTTGATGGTGGTGTTGGTCACCGCGGTGGCGATGATTTCGCGCTTCAGGCGGTGCTTCTCCATGTCCGCCGCGTACTTCTTCTGCAATGGCTTGGGGAAATAGCGCTGCAGTTCCTTGGACAGGTACGGGTCTTCCGGAATGTCGGAATCCAGCAACTGCTGGAACGCCACCAGCTTGGAATACGACAGCAGCACCGCCAGTTCCGGCCGGGTCATGCCCTGTCCGCGCGCCTTGCGCTCGGCCAGTTCGGCATCGGACGGCAGGTATTCGATCTGGCGATCCAGCAGGCCCTGCGATTCCAGGGTCTGGATGAAGTGCTGCTTGGAACCCAGCCGCGCGGCACTCATCCGCTCCATCAGGCTGAGCGCCTGGTTCTGCCGGTAGTTGTCCCACAGCACCAGTTGCGCCACCTCGTCGGTCATGTCCGCCAGCAGCTTGTTGCGGGCGTCCATCCGCAGCTTCTTTTCCTGCACCACGCCGTTGAGGAGGATCTTGATGTTCACCTCGTGATCGGAGGTGTCCACGCCGGCGGAATTGTCGATGAAGTCGGTGTTGAGCAGCACGCCATGCTGGGCGGCCTCGATGCGGCCCAACTGGGTCAGGCCCAGGTTGCCGCCCTCGCCCACCACCTTGCAGCGCAGATCGCGTCCGTCGACGCGCAGGCCGTTGTTGGCGCGATCGCCGACGTCGGCGTGGGTCTCGCCGCTGGCCTTGACGTAGGTGCCGATGCCGCCGTTCCACAGCAGATCGACCGGCGCCTTGAGGATCGCGCTCATCAGTTCGTTGGGCGACAGCGACTTCACGCCATCGGCCAGGCCCAGCGCTTCGCGCACCTGCGGGGTGATCTCGATCGACTTGGCTGAGCGCGGATGCACGCCGCCGCCCTTCGAAATCAGCTTGGCGTCATAGTCGGCCCAGCTGGAACGCGGCAGATTGAACAGGCGCTGGCGCTCCTGGAAGCTGCGCGCGGCATCCGGCGAAGGATCCAGGAAGATGTGGCGGTGATCGAACGCGGCCACCAGGCGGATGTGCCGGGACAGCAGCATGCCGTTGCCGAACACGTCGCCGGACATGTCGCCGATGCCCACGCAGGTGAAATCCTGGGCCTGCGAGTCGCGGCCCAGCGCGCGGAAGTGGCGCTTGACCGACTCCCATGCGCCGCGCGCGGTGATGCCCATGCCCTTGTGGTCGTAGCCGACCGAACCGCCGGACGCGAACGCATCGCCCAGCCAGAAGTTGTGGGCGATGGCCAGGCCGTTGGCGATGTCCGAGAACGTCGCGGTGCCCTTGTCGGCGGCGACCACCAGGTACGGATCGTCCTGGTCGTGGCGGACCACGTTGGCCGGCGGGACGATCTTGCCGCCGACGATGTTGTCGGTGATGTCCAGCAGGCCCTGGATGAACATCTTGTAGCAGGCGATGCCTTCGGCCAGCACCGCATCGCGATCGCCGCCCACCGGCGGACGCTTGACGAAGAAACCGCCCTTCGCGCCGACCGGCACGATCACGGTGTTCTTCACCATCTGCGCCTTCACCAGGCCCAGCACCTCGGTACGGAAGTCCTCGCGGCGATCCGACCAGCGCAGGCCGCCGCGGGCGACCGGGCCGAACCTCAGGTGCACGCCCTCCACGCGCGGGCCGTACACGAAGATTTCCCGGTACGGGCGCGGCTTGGGCAGATCCGGCACCTTGGCCGAATCGAACTTGAAGGCGATCGTGTGCGCCGGCTGGCCATCCGCGCCCACCTGGTAGTAGCTGGTGCGCAGGGTCGCTTCGATGGCGCCGATGAAGCCGCGCAGGATGCGGTCCTCGTCCAGGCTGGATACGCGGTCCATCAGCTTGAGCAGCGCCTTGCGGGTCGCCTCGATCTGTTCCTCGCGCTTGCCGCCACGCGCGTCGATCACCGGCTGCAGGGTGGACAGCGTGGCCTCGTCGCCCTGTGCCAAAGCGCCCAGCTGCGCTGCGAAGCGTTCCTGGCCCGCCTTGATCTCGGCCTTGCTCTCGCGGCCGACCGCCGGATCGAAACGCGCCTCGAACAGCTCGACCAGCAGGCGCGCCAGCAGCGGATAGCGGTTCAGCGTTTCCTCGACGTAGCTCTGCGAGAACGGCACGCCGGTCTGCAGCAGGTATTTGCAGTAGCCGCGCAGCATCGCGATCTGGCGCCAGGCCAGGCTCGCGCCCAGCACCAGCCGGTTGAAACCGTCGTTCTCGGCGTCACCGTGCCAGACCCGCGCGAAGGCTTCCTCGAACTGGGCGTGCAGGCGATCGGTATCGATCGCGCCCTTCACCGCTTCCACTTCGAACTCCTGGATGTAGACCGGCTCGGCGGCTTCCAGGCGGAACGGATGTTCGGAGATGACGCGCAGTCCCATGTTCTCCATCAGCGGCAGTGCGTCGGAGAGCGGGATGTCGGTCTGCTGCCGGTACAGGTTCAGGCGCAGCCGGCCTTCGCCGGCGCGCGCGCGGCGCGAGCGATGCAGGCTCAGGCGCAGCGCGTCCGGGCCATCGAGCGCGGCCAGGTTCTCGACGTCGCTGGCCGCGGATTCGGGCGAAACCACTTCGATGTAACCCGCCGGCAGCGCGCGGCCGAACCGGCTCATCAGCTTCAGGCCCTCCGCCTCGCCGTGGCGCGCGATCAGGGTTTCGCGCAGATCGTCCTGCCAGTTGCGCAGCAGGTGGGCGATGTCGGCCTCGAGCGCGGCGGTGTCGACATCGACGTGCTCGCCCGCCTTCGGGCGGATGGTCAGATGCAACTGCGCGAGCGGCGATTCACCCAGTTGCACGTTGGTGTCCACGTACTCGCCGCGCAGCGCCTGCTTCAGCAGCGCCTCGATGCGCAGGCGCACATCGGTGTTGAAGCGATCGCGCGGGATGTACACCAGCGCGGAGAAGAAGCGGCCGTAGCGATCCCGGCGCAGGAACAGCTTGCTGCGCACGCGTTCCTGCAGGCCGAGGATGCCCATCGCGGTGCGGTTGAGTTCTTCCTCGCTGGACTGGAACAATTCCTCGCGCGGCAGCGTTTCCAGGATATGGCGCAGGGCCTTGCCGCTGTGGCTGCTCGGCGACAGCCCGGAATTGCGCATCACGAACTCGTGACGCTCGCGCACCAGCGGAATCTCCCACGGGCGGCGGTTGTAGGCGCTGGAGGTGTACAGGCCGATGAAGCGCTGTTCGGCGATCGGCGTGCCCTTGGCGTCGAATTCCAGCACGCCGATGTAGTCCATGTTGCCCGGACGATGCACGTTCGAGCGGCGGTTGGTCTTGGTCAGGATCAGCGCGTCGACCGAACCGGACTGCGGCATGTAGTGCGCGGCCAGGCTCTTGACGTTGCGCGGCGTCGAGGCGTCGTCGCCGCGCAGCAGGCCAAGGCCGCTGTCCTCGACCGCGCGCAGGATGCCTTCGCCGTCGCCCTTCTCCACCCGGTATTCGCGGTAGCCGAAGAAGGTGAAGTGATCATTCGCCGCCCAGCGCAGGAATTCCTGCGCCTCGTGGCGGCCGGCGTCGCTGATCGGCAGCCGGCGGGTGGCCAGATCGTCGGCCAGGGCCAGCATCTTCTCGCGCATCCGTCCCCAGTCGCGGACGATGGCGCGCACTTCCTCCAGCACGTGGCGGATGCGCTGTTCGATGCGCGGCATGTCGCCGGCCTGCTGGCGATCGATTTCCAGCACCATCAGCGATTCCGGTTTGCCCTCGCCCACCGCCGTCGCCTTGCCCGCCTTGTCGCGGGTGAAGCGCACCAGCGGGTGGCCGAGCACGTGCACGCCCACGCCCATTTCCGCCAGCGCCATGCTCACCGAGTCGACCAGGAACGGCATGTCGTCATTGACGATCTGCAGCACCGTGTGCGGCGCTTCCCAGCCGTTGGCCTTGAGGGTGGCATTGAACACGCGCACGTTGGCGGTGCCCGGCTTGCGCGAACGCGCGAAATCCAGCATGTCGACGGCGATGGCCGCCCAGGTTTCCGGCTCGTGATGCGGATATTCGTCATCCGCCATGCGCTTGTAGAACGCTTCGGCGAAGGCCTGCGCCTCGGCCTGGCGGACGGCCGGCACGCGCTTGCGGATCGCCGCGTAGATCGGCTCCAGCGAGAAACCTGCCGGGCTCCTGACGGTCTTGCTGGTCGCAGCCTTGCCCGCTGCCCCCGCGGCCTTGGCCGCGCCGGTCTCCGGTCGGGCAGCCACCACCTTCTTGGTCGGGGTCTTCTTCGGCGTCACCGCCTTGGCGGACTTGGCCGCGGCCGGTTTGGGCTTCTGTTTCTTCGGAGCTTTCTTGGAGCTGCGCACAGCGTTCATGCAGATGGAGACTCTACGATTGGTAGTCGAATGGTCATTGTATCCCCCGTCACCATGACAAAACTTGTTGCGCGGCGTCATAAGAGGGGCTTGCAAAGTGCAGGACGATTGACTAGGCGATTCGCCCCACGCATCTCGCTCGTCGCCGGCGCGGGCGAGCAACCGATCGGTCCGCATCCCGGCCATGTGCCTGCCGATGGCCGGGTCCAAAGGCATCCGGATGGCGCCGAGCATGAACGGCGGCGGGTACGCGCCCGACAATGAGGCGGTTCGCGTCTGTTCAAATTCTGAACTGGACGGTATAGTCCAGCGCCTTATGTCGTCCGTCCTCCCCTCCTTCGCGGCCATCCAGCGCCGGCAACGCGTGCACGCGGCCGTCCGCGAGCTGCTTGCCGAGCAGGGATTCCGCATCAGCATGGACGCCGTCGCGGCCCGGGCCGGGTGTTCCAAGCAGACCCTCTATGCCCAGTTCGGCAGCAAGCAGGCGCTCCTGCGCAGCATGATCGACGAGCATCTGGACCTGACCACGGTGCGGCTGGAAAACGATCCCGGCACGGACAACGATATCCGCGGGACCCTGCTCGCGTTCGCGGTGGAGCATCTGGCCCACCTGTGCGATCCTTCCGTCGTCGCAACCAGCCAGTTGCTCACCGCGGAGGCCCACCAGTTTCCCGAAGAGGCGAAAGCGCTGTATCGGGACGGTTGCGAACGACTGACGGAACGGCTGGCCCGCTGGCTCGCCTCGGCCATGGAACGCGGCCTGCTGAAGCGGGATGACCCGCACCTGGCGGCCGAATTGCTCCTGAGCATGGTCACCGGCCTCGATTTCGAGCGGCAGCGTTTCGCCGTACCGCACCGGCGCAGCACCGCGGCCCGCCGCCGCTGGGCCGAATTCGCGGTCGACGCGTTTCTCCGCGCCTTCGCGCCCGCCAGCGAGGCGGCGCAGGCGGGAAACCCGTCCCGCCCCCCCAAGACTTCCAAATCTGACACGGAGCTCCACCGATGATCGCCCCCGTCCGTTCCGTCGCCCTCTGCTGTGCCCTCGCGGTGGCACTGGCCGCCTGCAGCAAGAACCAGGAACAACCGCAAATGCCGCCGCCCGAAGTCGGCGTGGTCAAGGCCAGCCCGCAGACCGTGCCGCTGGAACGCGACCTGGTGGGCCGCCTGTCGCCGGTCCGCAGTTCCGACGTGCGCGCGCGCGTTTCCGGCGTGCTGCTCAAGCGCGTGTACCAGGAAGGCACCGACGTGAAGGAAGGCCAGGTGCTCTTCCAGATCGATCCGGCCCCGCTGCGCGCCTCGCTGAGCGGCGCCCAGGCCAACCTGGCCTCGGCCCAGGCAACCTACGCCAACGCCAAGATCGCCGCCGACCGCGCCCGCCAGCTGGCGCCGCAGAAGTTCGTGTCGCAGTCCGATCTGGACAACGCCGAAGCCGCGGAGCGCAGTGCCGCCGCCGCGGTCCAGCAGATGCGCGCCAATGTCGAAACCGCCCGCATCAACCTGGGTTACGCCAGCGTCACCGCGCCGATTTCCGGCCGCGCCGGCAAGCAGCAGGTGACCGAAGGCGCGCTGGTCGGCCAGGGTGAAGCCACCCTGCTGACCACCATCGATCAGTTGGATCCGCTGTACGTCAACTTCTCGATCAGCGCCGCCGAACTGGAAGCGCTGCGCGCGGCGCAGAGTGGCGGCAACGTGCAGTTGTCCGATACCGGCACCGCCAAGGTCCAGGTCAAGCTGTCCGATGGCAGCCTGTACGACCAGCCCGGCACGCTGGACTTCTCCGGCGTGGTGGTGGACCCGGCCACCGGCAGCGTCTCGCTGCGCGCCACCCTGCCCAATCCGGATCGCAAGCTGCTGCCGGGCGCGTTCGTCACCCTGCGCGCCACCCTCGGCCAGCAGGCCAACGCCTTCCTGATCCCGCAGGGTGCGATCCAGCGCGACACCCAGGGCGCCTACGCCATGGTCGTCGGCGCGGACGGCAAGGTCGTGCGCAAGTCCGTCGACGCCAACCAGGCGGTCGGTGCCAACTGGCTGATCACGCGCGGCCTGGCCGCCGGCGATCAGGTCGTCGTCGACGGTCTGCAGAAGGTACGCGAAGGCGCTCCCGCCAAGCCCGTGCCGGCCGGCGCCAAGCCGGCCCAGCCGGGTGCCGCCACGGGCCAGAAGCCTGCGGGCGCCGAAGGCGCCAAGCCGGAAGGCAAGGCCGAATAAGGATCCGCCCCCATGCCCAAGTTTTTCATCAACCATCCGGTCTTCGCCTGGGTCGTGTCGATCCTGATCTCGCTTGCCGGCGTGATCTCGATCCTCAACCTCGGCGTCGAGTCCTACCCCACCATCGCGCCGCCACAGGTCACGGTCAGCGCGACGTATCCTGGCGCCAGCGCCGAAACCACGGAGCGGTCGGTGACCCAGGTCATCGAACAGCAGCTCACCGGTATCGACAACCTGCTGTATTTCAGTTCCTCGTCGAGTTCGTCCGGGCGCGCGTCGGTCACCCTGACCTTCCAGACCGGCACCGATCCCGACATCGCGCAGGTGCAGGTGCAGAACAAGGTGGCGCTGGCCACGCCGCGCCTGCCTTCCGAAGTGACCGCGCAGGGCGTGGTGGTGGCCAAGGCCAACGCCGGCTTCCTGATGGTGGTCGGCCTGCAGTCGGACAACCCGGCGGTGGATCGCAACCACCTGAACGACATCCTGGCCTCGCGCGTGCTCGATCAGATCGCGCGCATCCCGGGCGTCGGCAGCACCCAGCACTTCGGTTCCGAGTACGCCATGAACCTGTGGCTGGACCCGGGCAAGCTGCAGGGCTACAACCTGTCCTCCAGTGAAGTGCTGGCGGCAGTCAAGGGCCAGAACGTGCAGTTCGCCGCTGGTTCGATCGGTTCGGATCCCGCGCCGGAAGGCCAGGCCTTCACCGCGACGGTGTCGGCCGAAGGCCGGTTCACCTCGCCGGAGCAGTTCGAGAACATCATCCTGCGCGCCAACAGCGACGGCTCGACCGTGCGCCTGAAGGACGTGGCGCGGGTCGAGTTCGGCGCGCAGAACTACGGCTTCGACACCCAGTACAACGGCAAGCCGGTCGGTGCCTTCGCCATCCAGCTGCTGCCGGGCGCCAACGCGCTCAACGTGGCCGAGGCCGTCCGCACCAAGATGGACGAGCTGCAGCCCAGCTTCCCGCAGGGCGTGAAATGGTTCTCGCCGTACGACACCACCACCTTCGTGACCATCTCGATCAAGGAAGTCGTCAAGACCCTGTTCGAGGCGATCGTGCTGGTGTTCCTGGTGATGCTGATCTTCCTGCAGAACTTCCGCGCGACCATCATCCCCACGCTGGTCATCCCGGTGGCGCTGCTGGGTACGTTCTGGGGCCTGAGCGTCATCGGCTTCACCATCAACCAGCTGACCATGTTCGCGCTGGTGCTGGCGATCGGCATCGTGGTGGACGACGCCATCGTGGTGATCGAGAACGTCGAGCGCATCATGGCGGAAGAAAAGCTCCCGCCGCGCGAAGCCACCATCAAGGCAATGGGCCAGATCACCGGCGCGGTCATCGCGATCACCGTGGTGCTGGCGGCGGTGTTCATCCCGTCCGCCCTGCAGGGCGGCGCTTCCGGTGAAATCTACAAGCAGTTCGCGCTCACCATCGCCATCTCGATGGCGTTCTCTGCGTTCCTGGCGCTGGGCTTCACGCCCGCGCTGTGCGCCAGCTTCCTCAAGCAGCATGCGCACGACAGCCACGAGAAGAAGAACGCCGTCTTCCGCGTATTCGAGAAGTACTACGGCAAGGTCGAGAAGACCTACGTCGGCCACATCGGCGCGGCCATCCGCCACACGCCGCGCTGGATGGTGGTCTTCGCCCTGCTGACCGTGCTTTGCGGTTTCCTCTACACCCGCATTCCCAGCAGCTTCCTGCCCGAGGAAGACCAGGGTTACGCGATGGCCATCGTGCAGTTGCCGCCCGGCAACACCATGACCAGGACCAACGAGGTGTTCACCGAAATCCGCGGCACCCTCGGCAAGCTGGAAGGCTTCGAGGGGATGATGCAGGTGTCCGGCTTCAGCTTCCTGGGCCAAGGCGAGAACGTCGGCATGGCGTTCATCAAGCTCAAGCCGTGGGACGAGCGCGATATCGTGGTCACCGACTTCATCCAGCAGGCCAACGCTGCGCTGTACGGCATCAAGGGCGCGCAGATCTTCGTGGTCAACCTGCCCACCGTGCAGGGCCTGGGCCAGTTCGGCGGCTTCGACATGTGGCTGCAGGACCGCAGCGGCGCTGGCGAGGAAGCATTGCTGGCGGCCCGCAACATGCTGCTGCAGAAGGCCGGACAGGATAAGACCCTGGTCGGCGTCCGCCCGAACACGCTGGAAAACGCTCCGCAGCTGCAGCTCAGCGTGGATCGCGTGCAGGCGCAGGCGATGGGCCTGTCGGTCGGCGACATCTACACCTCGATCCAGCTGATGCTGGCGCCGGTGTACGTCAACGACTTCTTCTACCAGGGCCGCATCAAGCGCGTGAACATGCGTGCCGACGCGCCGTACCGCACCGGCGCCGAATCGCTGGGCCGCATCTACACGCCCAGCAGCCTGCAGACCGACGCGAGCGGCGGACGCGCGATGATCCCGCTGTCCACCGTGGTCCATTCGGAAATGAGTTCGGTCCCGCCCTCGCTGTCGCGCTACAACGGCTATTCGGCGGTGAACATCAACGGCTCCGCCGCGCCGGGCAGTTCCTCCGGCCAGGCGATGACCACGATGGAGAACATCGTGACCAACGATCTGCCGCAGGGCTTCGGCTATGACTGGAGCGGCATGTCGTACCAGGAAATCCTGGCCGGCAACAGCGCCACCCTGCTGATGGTGCTGTCGATCGTGGTGGTGTTCCTCTGCCTGGCGGCGTTGTACGAAAGCTGGTCGATTCCGGTGGCGGTACTGCTGGTCGTGCCGCTGGGCGCCCTGGGTGCGCTGGCCTTCACGATGCTGCGCGGGCTGTCGAACGATCTGTTCTTCAAGATCGGCCTGATCACCATCATCGGCCTGGCCGCCAAGAACGCCATCCTGATCGTCGAGTTCGCGGTCATGGAGCGCAAGCTGGGCAAGACCCTGCGGGAAGCGGTGATCACCGCCGCCCACCTGCGCTTCCGCCCGATCCTGATGACCTCGTTCGCGTTCATCATGGGCGTGCTGCCGATGGCGATCTCCTCCGGCGCGGGCGCCAACGCCCGCCACGCCATCGGTACCGGCGTGATCGGCGGCATGCTGGCGGCGACGTTCCTGGGCCTGTTGTTGATTCCGGTGTTCTTCGTCGCGGTCCGGCGCGTGCTCGGCGACAAGATGGACGAGCCTTCGCGCGAATACCTGGAGGCGCACAACGCCCCCGTCTCGCGCTGACGCCGGTCCAGGCCGACGCCAGGACATGCATGGAAACCCCGGCCCGGCCGGGGTTTCCTGTTCTGGCGTGGTTGATTCGACGCTGCGCGGGTGTGATTTTGTAATGACCATTATCCGGAAGATGACTTCCTTCCCTTCCGGCCGTGCGTCTCATCCCGTGATAATCGCGTGATCCAGGATGTCGATCCGGGCCCTGCCCGTTCGTCGTCTTTCCGAATCCCCCACCACCGAAGCCTGCCATGACACGGAACGCCACTGCACGGAAACCCCCTTCCACCACCCTCCGCATGGTCCTGATGTTGATCGCCGTCGTGCTCATCTTCGGCGGCGTGTTCGTCGTCAAGGCGGTCATGAACAAGGGGATGAACGACTTCTTCGACAACATGCCGCAACCGGCCGCGACCGTGACCGACTGGACCGCGAAGCAGGAGCGCTGGGTCGATGCCCAGCAGGCGGTCGGCACCTTCGTCGCCGTCCAGGGCACCGACGTGACCACCGAAGCCGGTGGCGTGGTGCGCGAGCTGTCCATCGACGTCGGCCAGCCGGTCAAGGCCGGCGCGGTGCTGGCGCGGCTGAACACGGCCAACGAACTCGCCGTGCTGCGCTCGCTGGAAGCCTCCGCCAGGCTGGCCGCGGTCCAGCGTGATCGCTGGCAGGCGCTGGCGCGCGACAAGCTGGTGTCCCAGGCCGATGCCGAGGAACGCAGCACCCAGGCCGCCACCGCGCAGGCCCAGGTCGAGGCGCAGCGCGCCCTGATCGCGCAGAAGACCATCACCGCGCCCTTCAGCGGCGTGCTGGGCATCCGCAAGGTCAGCCTGGGCCAGTACCTGAATCCCGGCGACGCCATCGTCACCCTGCAGACGCTGGATCCGATCTACCTCGACTTCACCCTGCCCGAGCAGCGGGTGGGCCAGGTCACCCGCGGCAGCCGGATCCGTGCCACCGTGGACGCGCTGCCCGGCCAGGTGTTCGAGGGCGAAGTCACCGCGGTCGAACCGCTGGTCGACGCCGCCACCCGCAACTTCAAGGTGCAGGCGACCCTGGCCAATCCGGACAATGCGCTGCGCCCGGGCACGTTCGCCCATGTCGGCTTCGACACCGGCAGCGCACGGGACGTGGTGGTCGTGCCGCAGACCGCGGTCAGCTTCAATCCCTATGGCAACGCGGTGTACGTGATCCAGGAAGTCGCGCGCGCCAAGGGCGAGACCGACATGCAGGGCAAGCCGTTGACCGGCAAGAAGCTGATCGTCAAGCAGCGCTTCGTCAAGACCGGCGCCACCCGCGGCGACCTGATCGCGATCACCGAAGGCCTCAAGGCCGGCGAGCGCGTCGCCACCACCGGCCTGCTGAAGCTGCGCAACGACGCCGAAGTCGTGGTCAACAACAAGGTCCAGCCGAGCGCCAATGCCGCCCCGGCCCCGGAAAACCGTTGACGGAGACGGGCGAATGAAATTCACCGACATCTTCATCAACAAACCGGTGCTGGCGGTCGTCGTCAGCCTCTTCATCCTGCTGTTCGGCCTGCGCTCGTTCACCGAGTTGAACGTGCGCCAGTACCCGGAACTGCGCAACGCCGTGGTCAACATCAGCACCACTTACTACGGTGCCGACGCCGACCTGATCCAGGGCTTCATCACCACGCCCCTGGAACGCGAAGTCGCCAGCGCCGAGGGCATCGAATACCTCAGCTCGACCAGTTCGGCCGGCGTGAGCCTGATCCAGGCCTACATCCGCCTGGACCAGGATCCGAACGAGGCGCTGACCCAGATCGCCGCCAAGGTCAACAAGATGCGCGGGCAGTTGCCGCCGGAGTCGGAAGACCCGGTGATCGATCTGCAGCAGGGCCAGCAGATCGCGGCGATGTACGTGTCCTTCGCCTCCGAGACGCTGGATAACAACCAGATCACCGACTACCTGACCCGCGTGGTCCAGCCCAAGCTGGTGACCGTGGCCGGCGTGCAGCGTGCCGACATCCTCGGCGCCGGCACGTTCGCCATGCGCGTCTGGCTCAAGCCCGATCGCATGACCGCGCTGCGGGTCACCGCCAGCGACGTCGCCAGCGCCCTGCAGAACAACAACGTGCTGTCGGCGGTGGGTTCCACCAAGGGCGAGATGGTCGCGATCGACATGACCGCCCGCACCGATCTGCGCAACGCGGACGAGTTCCGCCGTCTGATCGTGCGCGAGGAGAACGGTGCGATCGTCCGCCTGGGCGACGTCGCCGACGTGGTCCTGGGCTCGGAGAACTACGGCACCTCGGTGCGCATCAACGGCGAAGCGGCGACCTTCATGGGCATCTTCGTGGCTCCGGACGCCAACTCGCTGGACGTGATCAAGGAGGTGCGCAAGCTGTGGGACGGCGAAATCGTTCCGCAGCTGCCGGAAGGCATCAAGGCGACGATTCCCTACGACAGCACCGAGTCCATCCAGGACGCGATCGACGAGGTGGTCAGCACGATCGTCGAGGCGGTGATCATCGTGATCGTGGTGATCTTCCTGTTCCTGGGCTCGCTGCGCAGCGTGCTGATCCCGGCAGTGACCGTGCCGCTGTCGCTGGTCGGCGCGCTGTTCCTGATGCTGCTGATGGGTTTCACCATCAACCTGCTGACCCTGCTGGCGATGGTGCTGGCGATCGGCATCGTGGTGGACGACGCCATCATCGTGCTGGAGAACATCCATCGCCACATCGAGGAGGGCATGTCGCCATACGATGCCTCGATCAAGGGCGCGCGCGAACTGGCCTGGCCGGTGGTGGCGATGACCACCACCCTGGTCGCGGTCTACCTGCCGATCGGTTTCCAGGGCGGCCTGACCGGCGTGCTGTTCACCGAATTCGCCTTCACCCTGGCCGGTTCGGTGCTGCTGTCGGGCGTCATCGCCCTGACCCTCAGCCCGATGATGTGCGCCAAGATCCTCAAGCCGCATACCGCGGGCGGCAAGGGCAAGCTGGAGAAGTGGCTGGACGCCCGCTTCGAGACCCTGCACCGTAGCTACCAGCGGCGCCTGCACGGCACCCTGGAAACCAAGGCGGTGATCGGCGTGTTCGGCCTGCTGGTGCTGGCCTCGTGCGCGTTCCTGTACACCTCCGCGCCGCAGGAACCGGCGCCGCTGGAGGACGAGGGCTTCATCTTCTCCATCGCCAGCGCCGATCCCTACTCCACCCTGGACTACGTGGAGCGCTACACCGAGGAAGTGACCCAGATTGCCAAGGGCGTGCCCGAAATCCAGGACTACTTCCTGTTCAACGGCGGCTTCGGCGGTAGCGGCGGCGGCGCCAGCCCCAGCGCGATGGCCGGCTTCGTGCTCAAGCCCTGGAGCCAGCGCGAGCGCTCGACCAAGGCGGTGCTGGAGCAGGAACTGCAACCCAAGATGAGCGGGGTCAGCGGCCTGAACGTGTTCGCCCTGGTACCGCCGTCCCTGCCCAGCGCGGGCGGCGACGGTGGCGGCGAGTTCATCATCGGCGGCGTGGGCGAACTGAGCCAGCTCAACGAACTGGCGGACTCCATCCTGCAGAAGGCGATGGCCAGCAAGCGCTTCATCTTCCTGGACAAGGACCTGAAGATCGACAAGCCGCGCATCGAGGTGGAGATCGACCGCGACAAGGCCGCCAGCCTGGGCATCGACATGCGCACGCTCGCCGCCGACATGTCGGCCATGCTGTCGGGCGGCTATACCAACCGCTTCGCCATGCAGAACCGCTCGTACCTGGTGATTCCGCAGGTGCAGCGCAATGACCGGCTCAACGCCAGCGATCTCGAGAACTACTACACCCGCACCCGCGACGGCGAACTGGTTCCGCTGTCGACCATCGTGACGCTCAAGGAAAGCGCGCAGCCGCAATCGCTCAAGCGCTTCCAGCAGCTCAACGCGGTCTCGATCACGTTCGCGCCCCGCCCCGGCGTCAGCAAGGGCGAAGCGCTGGCGATCCTGGACCAGGCCGCGAAGGAAGTCCTGCCGCGGGGGTATTCGGTGGACTACGCGGGAGAGTCGCGCCAGTTCAAGCAGGAGGGCTCGGCGATGCTGCTGACCCTGGTGCTGGCCCTCATCGTGATCTTCCTGGTGCTGTCGGCGCAGTTCGAGAGTTTCCGCGACGCTCTGATCATGCTGCTGACCGTGCCGATGGCGATCTGCGGCGCGCTGCTGACGCTCAACGTACTGGCGCTGGCCTCGCAGGTCCTGCAGTTCATGGGCATCGAGGCCTTCCCCGGGATGAGCATCAACATCTACACGCAGGTGGGCCTGGTCACCCTGGTCGGCGTGATCTCCAAGCACGGCATCCTGATCGTGGAGTTCGCCAACAAGCTGCAGATCGATCGCGGCCTGTCCAAGCGGGAAGCCATCGAGGAAGCCGCCGCCATCCGCCTGCGCCCGGTGCTGATGACCACCGCGGCGCTGGTGTTCGCGATGATTCCGCTGCTGATCGCCAGCGGCCCGGGCGCCGCATCGCGGTTCTCGATGGGCGTGGTGATTGCCTCGGGCATGACCATCGGCACGATGTTCACCCTGTTCGTGCTGCCGGCGTTCTATCTGTACCTGGCCCGCGATCATTCCGCCGAACGCGACCGCGCGGAGGTTCCCTCGGCGCTGCCCGGCGAGCCCGCGCCCGGCCACTGAACGGCCCGGCATGGCATGGCGACAAGAAAGCCCTGGCACCGCCAGGGCTTTTTCTTTTTCGTTCCGGCACGAAGAAAGCCCCGGAGATCCGGGGCCTTATTTGATGCCATCCTTCCACCCGGCCGGGCGGAAGGATGCGGGGTCAACGCAGGCCGGTCTCGTTGCGGGCGATGACCAGGCGCTGGATTTCGCTGGTGCCTTCGTAGATCTCGGTGATCTTGGCGTCGCGGAAGTAGCGCTCGAGCGGCATTTCCTTGGAGTAACCCATGCCGCCGTGGATCTGCACGGCCTGGTGGGTGATCCACATCGCCGCTTCGGAAGCCGTCAGCTTGGCAATCGCGGCCTCGTTGCTGAAACGCTGGTCCTGGCCCTTCACCCATGCCGCGCGCAGGGTCAGCAGCAAGGCGGCATCGAGCTTGCACTTCATGTCCGCGATCTTGGCCTGGGTCATCTGGAACGTGCCGATCGGCGCGCCGAAGGCCTTGCGTTCCTTGACGTAGGCAATCGTCGCCTCGTACGCGGCGCGGGCGATGCCGATCGCCTGCGAGGCGATGCCGATGCGGCCGGCGTCGAGCACGCCCATCGCAATCTTGAAGCCCTCGCCTTCCTGCCCCAGCACGTCCTCGGCATCCACCACGTAATCGGTGAACTCGATTTCACAGGTTGCCGAAGCGCGGATGCCCAGCTTGGGTTCGGTCTTGCCGCGATGGAAGCCCGGCTTGGTGGTGTCGATCAGGAACGCGGTGATGCCGCGCGCGCCCTTGTCCGGCTCGCTCATCGCGAACAGCACGATATACCGGGCGACCGGGCCGGAGGTGATCCAGCTCTTCTTGCCGTTGATCACGAAGCTGCCGCCGGCCTGCTTGACCGCGCGGCAGCGCATGGCCGTGGCGTCGGAACCGGACTGCGGCTCGGTCAGCGCGAACGCGCCGATTTCCTTGCCTTCGGCGATCGCGCGCACGTACTTCTGCTTCTGCGCCTCGGTGCCGAACTTCAGGATGCCGTTGCAGAACAGCGAGTTGTTCACCGACATGATCGTCGAGTGGGCGGCATCGCCTGCGGCGATCTCGACCATCGCCAGCACGTAGGCGATCGGATCCATGCCCGCGCCGCCGTACTCGGTCGGCACCTCAATGCCCATCAGGCCGTTCTCACCGAGCAGGCGGATGTTCTCCAGCGGGAATTCGCCGGTCTTGTCGTGGTGTTCCGCGCTGGGCGCGATTTTTTCCTGGGCGATCCGGCGCGCCACGTCCTGGATCATCAACTGCTCTTCGGTGAATGCGAAATCCACGGCTAAAACCCCTCACTCCGAAATTTTTTGAATACCAATTGTAACCCGGCGGCCCGAGACCATGCGCATGCGTATGTCCCGCTTGACCGGGCGCGGCTCCCGGCGGACAATATCTCTATATCGCGATAGGAAGATATTTATGGATCTGGAAGCCTGGTCCACCCGACTCAAGGTCTTCGCCGATGCCACCCGCGTGCGCCTGCTCGCCCTGCTGGCCGGCGAGGAACTGACCGTGGCCGAACTCTCCGCCATCACCCAGCTCGCCCAGCCCCGCGTGTCCACCCACCTCGCCAAGCTCAAGGAAGCCGGGCTGGTACGCGACCGGCGCGCCGGCGTGTCCGCCTATTATCGCTTCGACGAGGACAAACTGGATCCGGCCCAGCGGGATCTGTGGCGCGCGCTCAAGGAAGGCAGCGACGATCCGCTGCTGCGCCAGGACGCGGAGCGGCTGCCGGCGGTGCTGGCCAGCCGTGCCGCCGATCAGAACTGGGCCGACTCCGTCGCCGGCGACATGGAGCGCCACTATTCGCCCGGTCGCACCTGGGAGGCCCTCGCCCGCACCGCCCTGCCCCTGCTGGAAACCGGCGACGTGCTCGACATCGCCTCCGGCGACGGCGTGCTGGCGGAACTGCTGTCGCCGCATTCGCACCGTTATGTCTGCATCGACACCAGTGCGCGCGTGGTCGCCGCCGCCGGCGAACGCCTGCGCCGCTTTCCCAACGTGGAGGTCCGCGAGGGCGACATGCACGCGCTGCCGTTCAAGGACGGCAGTTTCGATCTGGTCGTGCTGATGCATGCGCTCACCTATGCCAGCAAGCCCGCCCAAGCCGTCGCCGAGGCCGCGCGGGTGCTGCGCAGGGGCGGCCGCCTGCTGCTGAGCAGCCTCGGCAAGCACGAGCATCGCGCCGTGGTGGAGTCCTACGGCCACGTCAATCTCGGCTTCACCGAGAAGGAACTGCGCAGGTTCGCCGAGAAGGCCGGACTCGGGATCGTGTCCGCCGAAACCGTCACCCGCGAGCGTCGTCCGCCGCATTTCGAAGTCATTTCCCTGCTGGGAGTCAAACCATGAACGTCGTGCCCTGGCTGCACCCGCAACGCGTCCGGTTGCTGCTCGATGCGCTGGAACAGCGCATCCTGATCATCGACGGCGCGATGGGCACGATGATCCAGCGCCATGGCCTGCAGGAAGCGGATTACCGCGGCGAACGCTTCGTGGATGGCTTCGACGCCCGGCAGCCCGGACACGGCCACGGTCCCGGCTGCGGCCATGATCTGAAGGGCAACAACGATCTGCTGCTGCTGACCAAGCCGGAAATCATCGCCGGCGTGCATACCGCCTATCTCGAAGCCGGCGCGGACCTGATCGAGACCAATACCTTCAACGCCACCGCGATCAGCCAGGCCGACTATCACCTGGAACACCTGGTCTACGAATTGAACAGGGCCGGCGCCCAGGTCGCGCGTGCCTGCTGCGACGCCATCGAAGCGAAGACGCCGGACAAGCCGCGCTTCGTCATCGGCGTCCTCGGCCCGACCAGCCGTACCGCCTCGATCAGCCCGGATGTCAACGATCCCGGTTTCCGCAACACCAGCTTCGACGAACTGCGCACCACCTACCGCGAGGCCATCGATGGCCTGATCGACGGCGGCGCCGATTGCCTGATGGTGGAAACCATCTTCGATACCCTCAACGCCAAGGCCGCGCTGTTCGCCATCGAAGAAGCCTTCGACGCCCGGGGCGCGCGCCTGCCGATCATGATCTCCGGCACCATCACCGACGCTTCCGGCCGCACCCTGTCAGGACAGACCGCCGAGGCGTTCTATACCTCGATGTCGCACAGCCGTCCGCTGTCCATCGGACTGAACTGCGCGCTGGGCGCGCGCGATCTGCGCGAACACGTGGAAACCCTGGCCAACGTGGCGGACGGTTACGTCAGCGCGCATCCCAACGCCGGCCTGCCCAATGCCTTCGGCGAATACGACGAAACGCCGGAGGAAATGGCCGCGACCCTGAAGGAATTCGCCCAGTCCGGCCTGCTCAACCTGGTCGGCGGTTGCTGCGGCACCACGCCCGCGCACATCCAGGCCATCGCGCAGGCGGTGGCGGGAATCCCGCCACGCCGGTTGAAGCACGCCCAGGCCAAGGCGGCCTGAGGAGCGCCCGGTGAAGATACTCGTCGTCGGCGCCAGCGGCACCCTCGGTCAGGCCATCGTGCGGCACCTGGGCCAGCGGCACCAGGTCATCACGGCCGGACGCAACAGTGGCGAGCAACGCGTCGATCTGCGCGACGACGCCAGCGTGGCCGGTCTGTTCGCCGCGACCGGGCGCGTCGACGCCATCGTCAGTGCGACCGGCAACGTGCATTTCGGGCCGCTGGACGGGATGAGCGCCGCGCAGTTCGACATCGGCCTGCAGGACAAGCTGCTAGGCCAGGTCCGGTTGGCCTTGATTGGCCAGCATCATCTCGAGGACGGCGGCTCGATCACGCTCACCACCGGCATCCTGGCCGAACAGCCGATCCGCCAGGGCGCCAACGCCACGGCGGTGAACGCCGCGCTCGAGGGCTTCGTCCGCGCCGCCGCCTGCGAACTACCGCGAGGACTCCGCATCAACGCCGTCAGCCCCACCGTCCTCGGCGAAGCCTGGGACGCCTACGCCGATTTCTTCCCCGGCTTCGAACCGGTTTCCGCCGCCCGCGCGGCGCTGGCTTTCCAGCGCAGCATCGAAGGCGTGCAGACAGGACAGGTCTACAAGGTCTGGTAAATGGACAACGCGATCGCCCCCCCCCGTCATACCCGCCTCTCCGGCCTCGAACCGCTGGTCATCACCCCGGACCTGCTGTTCGTCAACGTCGGTGAGCGCACCAACGTCACCGGCAGCGCGCAGTTCCGCAAGCTGATCAAGGAGGAGCGCTACGAAGAGGCGGTGGAAGTCGCCCGCCAGCAGGTCGCCAGCGGCGCGCAGATCCTGGACGTCAACATGGACGAGGGCCTGATCGATTCCGAGAAGGCGATGACCCGCTTCCTCAACCTGATCGCCTCCGAACCCGATATCGCCCGCATCCCGGTGATGGTGGATTCGTCCAAGTGGACCGTCATCGAGGCCGGCCTGAAGTGCCTCCAGGGCAAGGGCGTGGTCAATTCCATTTCGCTGAAGGAAGGCGAGGAAGCGTTCATCGCGCAGGCGCGGAAGGTGCTGCGCTACGGCGCCGCGGCCGTGGTCATGGCGTTCGACGAGACCGGCCAGGCCGACACCTGCGAGCGCAAGGTGGAGATCTGCACGCGCGCGTACCGGATCCTGACCGAGCAGGTCGGCTTCCCGCCCGAGGACATCATTTTCGATCCCAACATCTTCGCGGTCGCCACCGGCATCGAGGAGCACGACAACTACGCGGTGGACTTCATCGAGGCCACCCGCATCATCAAGCGCACGCTGCCGCACTGCCATGTCTCCGGCGGAGTCTCCAACGTGTCGTTCTCGTTCCGCGGCAACGAGACGGTGCGCCAGGCGATCCATTCGGTGTTCCTGTACCACGCCATCCAGGCTGGCATGGACATGGGCATCGTCAATGCCGGCGCGATGCCGATCTACGACGATCTGGATCCGGAACTGCGCGCGCGCGTGGAGGACGTGATCCTCAACCGCCGCCGCGACGCCACCGAGCGGCTGCTGGAAATCGCCGATCGCTACAAGGGCAGGAAGGGCGAAAACAAGGTCGAGGATCTGGCCTGGCGCGACAAGCCCGTGAGCGATCGCCTCGCACACGCGCTGGTGCACGGCATCGACGCGTTCGTCGAGGAGGATACCGAGGAAGCGCGGCGGCAGGCGGCGCGCCCGCTGGACGTCATCGAAGGGCCGTTGATGGACGGCATGAACGTGGTCGGCGACCTGTTCGGCGCCGGCAAGATGTTCCTGCCGCAGGTGGTCAAGTCGGCGCGGGTGATGAAGAAGGCCGTGGCCTACCTGCTGCCCTTCATCGAGGCGGAAAAGCAGAAGACCGGCGATGCCGGCAAGTCCAACGGCAAAATCGTGATGGCCACGGTCAAGGGCGACGTCCACGACATCGGCAAGAACATCGTCGGCGTGGTGCTGGCCTGCAACAACTTCGAAGTGGTCGATCTGGGCGTGATGGTGCCAGCCCAGAAGATCCTGGACACCGCGCGTGCCGAGAACGCCGACATCATCGGTTTGTCGGGCCTGATCACGCCCTCGCTGGAAGAGATGACCCACGTCGCCCGCGAAATGCAGCGGCAGGGCTTTTCCATGCCCCTGCTGATCGGCGGCGCGACCACCTCGCGCGCGCATACGGCGCTGAAGATCGATCCGCACTACGACGCGCCGACGGTCTGGGTGAAGGATGCCTCGCGCGCGGTCGGCGTGGCGCAGTCGCTGATCTCGCGCGACATGCGTGCCGCCTTCGTCGCCGCCAACGACGCCGATTACGCGGAGATACGCCAGCGCCACCGCAACCGCGGCGACGCCAAGCGGCTGGTGTCGCTGGAAAAGGCGCGTGCGCAGAAGTTCGACGGCGGCTGGGACGACTACACTCCGCCGGCGCCCCGCCAGCCCGGCATCACCGCGCTGGACGACTATCCGTTGGCCGAACTGGTGGAGTACATCGACTGGACCCCGTTCTTCCAGGCCTGGGAACTGGCGGGGAAATTCCCGGCCATCCTGACCGACGAGGTCGTCGGCGTCCAGGCCAGCGAGTTGTATCGCGACGCGCGCGCGATGCTGGATCGGATCGTACGCGAGCGCTGGCTGACGGCGCGCGGCGTGTTCGGCCTGTGGCCGGCACAGTCGATCGGCGACGACGTCGTCATCCAGACCGGCGAAGGCCCGCAGACCCTGCATTTCCTGCGCCAGCAGGTCGACAAGCCGGTCGAACGCCCCGACTTCTGCCTGGCCGATTTCATCGCGCCGCAGGCGTCCGGCAAGCCCGACTGGATCGGCCTGTTCGCGGTCACCGCCGGTATCGGGATAGACGAACACGTTGCCCGCTTCGAGGCCGATCACGACGACTACAACGCGATCCTGCTCAAGGCCCTCGCCGACCGCCTCGCCGAAGCCTTCGCCGAGCGGCTGCATCAACGCGTGCGTACCGAGTTCTGGGGGTATGCCCCCGACGAATCGCTCGACAACGACACCCTGATCGCCGAAGGCTACCGCGGCATCCGTCCGGCGCCGGGCTACCCCGCCTGTCCGGAACACAGCGAGAAAGCCAGCCTGTTCCGCTTGCTGGACGCGACCGCGCGCGCCGGCATGACGCTCACCGAGAGCTTCGCCATGCTGCCCACCGCGGCGGTGTCGGGCTACTACTTCAGCCATCCGCAGAGCCAGTACTTCGTGGTCGGCCGCCTGTCCAAGGAACAGGTTGCCGATTACGCGCGACGCAAGGGCGTGGAGCTGGCCCAGGCCGAACGCTGGCTGGCGTCCAATCTGGATTACGACCCGGACTGAGGCGGGGGTTCGGGGGTTCGGGGGTTCGGGATTCGGGATTCGGGATTCGGGATTCGGGATTCGGGATTCGGGAGTCGGGAGTCGGGAGTCGGGAGTCGGGAGTCGGGAGTCGGGAGATGCTCCGCTTTTGCCTCCCCCTTTGAAAAGATTGAGGCGGACTTCCTCGGCACACGAAGCGCAAGCCGGCGCCAGGACGACCCCCTTCCGATTGCCTCGCGGCACTCGCTTCCCGGAAAAAAAGCTGCATTCCCGCCACGATTCGCTTGATCTTGAAGGTCGCCGCATCGCGTAGGATCAGCGGCATCCCCGATCGCTCGCCTCCGCATGGATGCCGCCCGCCGCACCAACGCTTTCTTTCCGCCCCAGCGTGCCGTGGCGGACCGGGTGCATTCTCCCGGCGGACACGCCGGGATCCCTAGGCTGATCCGCTCGGGATGCGCATCCGTGGGGGAGCCGTCGTGACGGCGGCGGGCGGAGTGCCATCGCACGCCGTTCCGATGGCGCGGTTGTCGAGCTTCTATCTCGCCTACTACGCCGCGCTCGGCGCGTTCACGCCGTACTGGAGCCTGTTCCTGCAATCGCGCGGCATGCAGGTCGGCGCGATCAGCGTGCTGATGAGCCTGTGGTACGCCACCCGCATCGTCGCCCCCAGTACCTGGACCACGCTGGCGGCGCGCTC
>Ga0182741_1001190_pt1 | contig 35311 bp, 38 predicted proteins | sample eDN5th37CBELigOP_FD_128874 | JGI IMG/M metagenome (GOLD analysis project Ga0182741, IMG submission 128874) | Enriched Organic Plus compost microbial communities from Emeryville, California, USA - eDNA 5th pass 37_C BE-Lig OP (version 2) (version 2) ... | reverse complement strand
TCGCCGGATCCCCGGGCTCGGCGTACCACCACTCGGCCTGGAGGTCGTCGGGGCCGAGGTCGACGACGAGGTAGCCGTGGCGGCTGAGCTCGACGTAGGACAGCGACGGGTCGAGGGCGCCGAGCACCGCCTCGACCGTGCCCGCGGGGAGGGGGAGCCGCTCGCCGAGGGCCCGGGACGTGACGCTCGGCGTCACGAGCTCGACCATCGCCGGTTGGCCGTCGGCGCCCGTCGCCGGGCCCTCCCACGCCCACGACGAGTGCACGTCGCCGGTCAGGACCACCACACCGCCCGTCCCACCGGCGGCCTCGACGAGCGCCTCGCGCTCCTCCGGGTAGCCGTCCCACTGGTCGGGGTTGACGGCGGTGCCGCCGTCGACGACGAAGCCGGCCGCCTCCACCTGCGCGACGAGCGCGGGCGAGGGCACCGGCACCCGCAGGGGGTGGACCATCACCTGGCTGGCCAGCAGCACCCACGGCGGCCGGTCGGGGCGGGCGAGGCGCTCGGCCAGCCAGGCCCGCTGCTCGTCGCCGAGGAGCCGGCGCCCCGGCGCGGCGAGGTCGGCCGCGGTGCGGGCCTGGCGGTCCCGGTGGCGGCGGGTGTCGAGCACGAGCAGCTCGGCCAGGTCGCCGATCGGCACCGCCCGCCACGCCTCGACCGTGCCGGCATCCCGTCGGCGGGTGCGGCCCGGGACCCACTCCTCGTGGGCCTGCACCGCGGCAGCCAGGCGCTCGGCCCACGGCCCGTCGCGGGCGTCGTCGTGGCCGGACGCCCCCTCCCGCCAGGCGTTGTCCGCCACCTCGTGGTCGTCCCACACGGCCACCATCGGGTGGGCGGCGTGGAGGGCCTGCAGGTCCGGGTCGGCCCGGTGCTGGGCGTAGCGGCGCCGGTACTGGTCGAGGCGGGTCAGGCGCTCCGGCGGGTCGTGGACCCGGACCCCGGCGTCGCCGTCCTCGTAGACGTAGTCGCCGAGGTGGACGACGAGGTCCACCTCCCGCTCGGCCAGGCAGCGGTACACCGCGAACCCGCCGTCGCGGAAGCTGCTGCAGGACACGGTGGCGATCCGGAGCCGCTCGACGGGCCCGTCCGGCAGCGTGCGGGTGCGCCCCACCGGGGAGGCGACGCCCTCGGCCAGGTCCTCGAAGCGGTACCACCAGCGCCCGCCTGGCGGCAGCCCGGTGACCTCGGCGGTGGCGCAGTGGTCGGTGGCGGCGCCGGCGGCGACGGTGCCCTCGGCCACCACGTCGGTGAGCGCGGCGTCGGCCGCCACCACCCAGCGCAGCTCGGCGTCCCCGGCGGCGGGGTCCGTGCGGGTCCAGAGCAGGACGCCGTCCACGGTCGGGTCGAACGACGCCACCCCCCACGCGAAGCGCCCGCGGTCGGGCTGGGCGGCCGCCCCCGCGGACGGCCGGGCGCGGCGCCGCGGGACCGGGGCCACGACGACGGCACCGAGCCCGGCGAGCACCTCCCGCCGAGCGAGGCGGTCCGCGCTCACGGCTCGCGGGTGACGTCGATCGCGTCCTTGTCGGTGCGCAGCCCCAGGTAGCTGGGGTGGCGCAGCCGGCCGTCGCTCGTCCACTCCCCGTAGGCCACCTCGGCCACGAGCTCTGGCCGGACCCAGCGCGGCCCACGGCGCAGCTCGGCGGGTGGGGGCGGCGGGTCGAACGGGCAGGCGTCGGTGGCCAGCGGCGCGAGCAGCCCCTCCAGCCGGCGCAGCTCGGCGTCGGTGAAGCCGGTGCCGACCCGCCCGGCGAAGCGCAGCGGCCCACCGACGCCGGGCTCGTCGTGGTAGCCGAGCAGGAGCGCCCCGATGCGCCCGGACCGGCTCCCCTCGCCCGGCACCCAGCCGCCGACGACGAGCTCCTGCTGCTGGCGGACCTTGACCTTCAGCCAGGTCCGGACCCGTCGGCCGGGCTCGTAGACGGAGTCGAGGCGCTTGGCGACCACGCCCTCGAGCCCCCGGGCCCGGGCGGCCTCGAGGAGGGCGGGGCCGTCGTCGTGGATCGGGGAGAGCTGCCACCGAGGGCCGGGCTCGAGCACCTGCTCGAGGAGCCGGCGTCGGTCGGTGAGGGGCAGGCCGGTGAGGTCGGTGCCGTCGAGGTGGAGCAGGTCGAACACGACGTAGGTGACGGGCACCTCGGCGGCCTTGGTCGCCACCTCGGCCGGGCGGGTGAGGTGCATGCGCTGCTGCAGCCGCCCGAAGCTGGGTCGGCCCTGCTCGTCGGTGGCCACCAGCTCCCCGTCGAGCAGCGCCGTCCGCACCGGGAGCGCCTCGGCCAGGCCCGCCAGCTCCGGCCACGACGCCGTGACGTCGCGCTCGTTGTAGGACTGCACCCGCACCGAGCCGTCCTCGACGAACACGAGCGCCCGCATGCCGTCCCACTTCACCTCGTAGCCCCACCCCGCCCCGACGGGCAGGTCGCCGCTCGTGGCCTTCATGGGGACGAGGGAGCGGGGGAGGGGATCGGGCGCCACCGGCTGGCAGGCTAGGGCGGTGGGCGGCGTGCCGGACGACGACCTCACCGTCGACGCGTGGGTGGTGCACGACACCGGGCTGGCCCCCGCGCCGCCCCGGTTCCGTCGCCTCCCCGGTGCCCTGCGCCACCACCGCGGCTCGGGCCCGGGCTGGCCGAACACGGTGCGGCTGCGGCTCGTCGGCTGGGACCTCGTGGTGCCCGAGGTGGGCTCGTGGCCCGTCGCCGAGGTGCATGCGACCGTCGTGTCCGAGGGGCCGCCGCTGACGTTCGCGCTGGCGCTCCCGGAGGGCGCCCAGCTGCTCGCCACCGCCGCGACCGCCGACGCCCACCGGCTCGTCGCCGCGCTGGCCTGACCCGCCGCTCGCCGGCTGCCGCCGAGCGACGGTCCGGGCGCGGTCCACGAGGGCGTACAGTCCCGCGCCGACCGAACACCGACCGGAGGGGGATGCGGACGATGGCAGAGCTGGTGCTGGCCGGGCAGGGCGCGCTCGTGACCGGCGGGGGCAGCGGGATCGGGCTGGCCTGCGCCCGCCACCTCCTGCGCGACGGCGCCTCGGTGGTCGTGGCCGGTCGCAGCCGGGCGCGGCTCGACGCCGCGGTGGCCGAGCTCGAGGCCGAGGCGCCCGAGGGCGCCAAGGTGGGCGCGGTCGAGTGCGACGTCACCGACGAGGACGCCGTCGCGGCGGCCGTCGCCGCCACCGTGGAGCTGGCCGGCAACCTGCGGCTGTGCGTGGCGTCGGCCGGCACCGGCACCGTCGGGCCGGTGCTCCGCCTCCCCGCCGACCAGTGGCGCCAGGTGCTCGACATCAACCTCACCGGCGCCTTCTTCACGCTCAAGCACGCCGCCGACGCGATGGTGCGCGCCGGCGGGGGCGCGTTCGTGGGCCTGTCGTCGATCGCCGCGCCCCTCACGCACCCGTACATGTCGGCGTACTGCGTGTCGAAGGCGGGCCTCGAGGCGCTCGTGCGGACCGCCGCTGACGAGCTGGGCCGGGCCGGCGTGCGCTGCAACGCCGTGCGCCCGAGCCTCGTGCCCACCGAGCTCGCCGCGCCGCTGGAGCAGGACCCGGCGGTGCTCGCCGACTACCTCGCCCAGATGCCGATCAGCCGCCCGGGCACCGTCGACGACGTGGCCGCGCTGGTGCGGTTCCTGTGCGGTCCCGAGTCGTCGTGGATCACCGGGGAGTGCATCGGCGTCGACGGCGGCCACCACCTGCGCCGGGGCCCCGACATCGAGCACTGGGCCCGGATGCTCTTCGGCGACGCCGTGGTCGACGGCGACCTCGGCGCCGAGGGCTGAGCCACAGGTCACGTCGCCGACCCTTCCCTGCCTACCGACCGGTAGGTAGGGTGGTGGGATGCTCTCGGACGACGTCATCCTTGCCGAGCTCGAGCCCACGGCGGCCGAGCTCCTCGAACGGCACCTCGCCAGCAGCAAGGAGTGGTTCCCCCATGCGCTCGTCCCGTGGGGCCGGGGCCGGGACTTCGAGCCCGACTACGAGTGGAGCCCCGACGAGGTCGACCTCCCGTCGGAGGTGCGCTCGGCGCTCTTCGTGAACCTCCTCACCGAGGACAACCTCCCCTACTACTTCCGCACGATCGAGCGGATGTTCGGCGGCGACTCGGCCTGGGGCGAGTGGTCCCGCCGCTGGACCGCGGAGGAGGGTCGGCACTCGATCGTCATCCGGGACTACCTCACCGTCACCCGGGCGGTGGACCCGGTGGCGCTGGAGCGGGCCCGCATGGCGCAGGTCCAGTGCGGCCAGGTCCCCGAGCCCGAGACGGCGCTCGACGGGTTCGCGTACGTGGCGCTGCAGGAGCTGGCCACCCGCATCGCCCACCACAACACCGGCAAGCTGCTCGGCCAGGGCGACAAGGCCGGCTACGACGTGATGAAGAAGGTGGCCTCCGACGAGAACCGCCACCACCTCTTCTACCGGGACATGGTGGCCAAGGCCCTCGAGCTGGAGCCGTCCGGGATGGTGCTGGCGATCGAGCGCCAGGTGCGCACCTTCGAGATGCCCGGCACCGGCATCGTCGACTTCGACGCCCACGCCAAGGCGATCGCCCGGGCCGGCATCTACGACTTCGCCATCCACCACGACCAGATCCTCGTGCCGGTCGTGCTGCGCCACTGGGGCATCGAGTCCCTCGAGGGCCTCACCCCCGAGGCCGAGGAGGCCCGGGCCTCGCTCGTGAAGCGCATCGAGCGCATCGGGCGGGCCGGTCGCCGCTTCGCCAGCCGCCGCCAGGAGGCGACGGCCAGCGAGGAGCCGGCGCTCGCCGGCGTCTGACGCCGCTCAGCTCGCCCGCGGTCAGCTCCGGAGGGTGACCGGGACCGCCGTCGACCCGAAGACCGGGGGTGGGGCGGGCACCTCCGCCTCGCCCGTCTCGTACTGGTAGAACGCCGTCGCCACGATCTCGCAGCCGCCGCTGGGAGGTGGCGAGGTTGATGGCGACGTTCGCCGGTCGCGCCATCGAGCTCGCCCCCATGACCACCACACGCCCCGGTGGCCGGTCCGGTTCACCGCGTCCGTGCCCGTGGCGCGCTCGTCCTCGGGCCGGCCTCCGGGCCATGGCCCCGGATCTCGGCCCGAGAACGGTCGAGCGGCGCCGAGATCGGGACCATCGACCTGAATCGGCGGCGTTGGACCCGACCCCCTGCACGGAGCGCGGAAGTGGTGCATGCTGTGGGCAGCGGGGCACCCCACAGGCCCCGATGCGCAGAAGGAGCAGTGATGAGCCGTCGTCACCACGCACTGCAGCCCCCCCGGAGCGCCCGCCAGCTGGCGAAGCTCGAGAAGCGCCGAGCCCGTCACAAGGCGAACCTCTCCCTCCAGCTGGTGGAGGACCCCGAGGACCTGGTGGTCGTCGACCCGAAGCCCGAGCGCATCCCCCGGGACGATCCCAAGCCGAAGCGCCGCCGGCTCCGCCACTGGAAGGTGAAGGAGTGGAAGCGGCGCAACGCCGAGCGGCGGCGTCGCAACGAGATGATCGAGGAGCTCTACCGCTCCGCCTAGCGCAGAGCAGGGCCCGGTCCGTCGGACCGGGCCCTCGCCGTTCGCGCCGCCGCCTCGTCGTGGACTGCCGGCGGTCGCTGCCGGGTAGGGCTGGCTCGTCCCGTCGAGAAGGAGCACTGCACATGATCGGGTTCATCGTCTTCGGCCTCGTGGTGGGCGTCATCGCCCGCCTGCTCGTCCCCGGCCGCCAGCGCCTCGGGCTCGGCATGACCCTCCTGCTGGGCCTGGTCGGCTCGGTCATCGGCGGCGTCGTGGCCAACGCCCTCGGCACCGGGGACATCTGGGAGCTCAACGTCATCGGCTCCCTGGTCGCCATCGCCGCCGCCGTGGTGCTGATCACGATCGGCGAGCGCACCTCCGCCCTTCGCACCCGGACCCGCTGACCCGACCGATCGCCCAGCCCTGCCCCTGCCGCGCCGCGCACCAGCAGCGGGCGCGGCAGGCTCGCGCCCGAGCCCCGAGCGTCGACGGGCGTCTACGGCCCCACGATCGCGATCGCGAAGGGGGCCGGGGGTGGGCGTTATCGTGCGGCGGGGGCGTAGCTCAGCTGGTAGAGCAGCGGACTTTTAATCCGACGGCCGCGAGTTCGAGGCTCGCCGCCCCCACGAGGAGCCGTGGCTCGTCCCGCCACTAGCGTGACGGCATGAGCGACACCGGCGACACCCAGGCCGACCCGACACCGGCACCGCCGGATCTGTCCGTGGCCGTGCGCATCGAGCGGGAGCTCGACGCCGTCGAGCGGGCGCTCGAGCAGATCGACCGGGGCGTCTACGACGGCTTCGAGGGGCTCGACGGGCTCGGGCACGCCGGTGGCACCGCCACCGCGCCGCAGGAGCCGCCCCCAGCCCCGGTGCCGCAGCCGCCCGAGGGCTGAACCGGCCTCGGCCCGCGCTCAGGCGGTGGGGCCCGACTCGCCGTCCTCGGACATGCCCTTGGCGATGAGGAAGCCGAGGGCCCGCTCGGTCTTGGGGTACCGGTGGGCCAGGGCCCAGAAGGCGGGGGAGTGGTCCGCGTGGACGAGGTGGGCCAGCTCGTGGACGATCACCGCGTCGACGACCCAGGCGGGGAAGCCGGCGATGCGGTCCGAGATCCGGATGTCGCCGGTGCCCGGCGTGCAGGACCCCCACCGGGACCGCTGGTTGGTGACCCAGCGGATGCGGGCCGGCTCGGGCAGGTCGTAGCGACGGGCCAGCACCCGAGCCCGCTCGGCGAGGTCCACCCGCTCGGCCCGCCGCTGCCGCTCGAGCCGGGCCACGAGCGCCGCGACGGCCTCGTCCACCTGGGCCTGGGACAGCCACTGCGGCACCCGCACGACGATGCGCCCGTCCACGATCCGCGCCGAGCTCGACTTGTGCCGACGCGGGGAGCGGATCACCTCGACCGGCAGCGGGGGCGCCTCCTCGCCCGGGCCCGCCACGGGCTCCTCGACGCGCTCGACCGACCGCAGCTCGGCCTCGGGCTCGCGCCCGGGAGCGTCCGGGAGGTCATCGACCGGGCGGCCCCGACGGCGCCCACGGGCCGGCCGGGCGGCGGCCGGTTCGGTCCAGCTGCCGATCGAGCCTGACCAGAGGGCGTCCACGGAGGCGACGCTAGCGACGCCCGCTGACAGCGGGGCCGACCACCGCGTCAGATCTGGGTGGGGACGGTGAGCTCGTCGGGGTCGACGAGCACCACCCGCTCCCCGAGGGCGACGGGCCCCTCCGGGCCCAGCTCCACGTAGCGGCCGCCGAGGTTGGGGAGCCGCACGAAGGCGGCGCCGAGCGCCCGCTCGACCGCGTAGATCAGACCGCCGTGGGTGACCACGAGGACGTCGCCGTCGGGGACCGCCTCGTAGATGCGCACGAGCGCGGCCGTGGCCCGGGCCAGCAGGGACTCGTCGGACTCCCAGCCCGGCGGGCGGCGCTGCGCCGCCCCCAGCTCGCTGGCCGGCGTGGCGGTGGTGGGGACCTCGTGGCCCTGGCCCTCCACCGGCGGCGGTGGCCCGAGGTAGCCGGGCCAGTCCCGCTCGATCTCCGCCCGGGTGAGGCCCTGCCACTCGCCGGCGTGGCGCTCCCGCAGGTCCGGGTCGACCACGACCGGCCCCACCCCGTGGTGCTCCGAGATGATCAGCGCCGTCGTCAGGGCTCGCTCGAGATCCGACGAGAAGATCGCGTCGATGGCGCCGATCGAGCGGCTGGCGTGCATCGCCTGGTGGCGTCCGAGCTCGGTGAGGGGAGGGTCGGCCTGACCCTGCCAGCGACCGGTGGCGTTCCACTCGGACTGGCCGTGGCGGAGGAGCAGCGCGCGGGTCATGGCGAGGCAACCTACCGGCGGTCGCCGAGCGGTCCCCAGCAGGAGGCCGGCGGGTGGGGGCCGTCGCTACGCTCTGCCCCGATGCGAGGACCCCGACCGACGGAGGCCCGCCCCGCCGCCGCGGTCGGGCCGGCCTGAGCGATGGCGCAGCTGCGCCTCTTCGCGGGGGCGCGCGACGCCGCCGGGACGAGCGCTGCGGAGGTCCCGGGCACGACGGTGGCCGAGGTCCTCGACGCGGCGCGGACCCGCTTCGGCGCCGCGTTCGCGGCCACGCTCGAGCACTGCCAGGTCTGGCGCAACGGCGAGCCGTCGCAGCCCGACGACCCCGTCGGCCCCGATGACGAGGTGGCCGTGCTGCCCCCGGTGTCGGGGGGCGCGCGCTGATGGCCGGGTCGCCGCGCACCGCCGGTCGCGCCGCCCGCCCGTCGCGCTGGAAGGAGGTGGAGCAGGGCGAGGCGCGCCGCGCCGGGTCGGGGGCGACACGACGCCGGAAGCGCCGCTACGCGGTGGTCTACGACACGAGCGGCCCCAAGGTGCGCCTCGGCATCCTCTGGTTCCTCGTCGCCGCCGGGGCGATCGCGGTCAGCCCGCTCCTCGTCGCGCTCGTCTACGGCACCACCGCCGCCATCGCCGCCGGGCAGACGGCGCGGGCGTGGCGCAAGCAGCGCCTGCGGCCCAACGAGCACGTCGCCATGGCCGTGGCCGGCGGCATGGGCCTGGGCGCGGTGCTCGGCGCCGGCGGCAGCGGCCTCGCGCTGCTGGCCGGCACGATCCTCGCCTACGCCACCGCCACCGGCGACACCCGCTCGCCGAACGCCGCCGTGGCCGACGCCGGCTGGACCCTCCAGTGCGCGATGCCGCCGGGCGTCGTCGCCATGTCGATGGTCCTCCTTGCTCGACTCGACCAGGGGTCGGCGCTCGCGCTGCTCCTGCTCGTCTCCGCCTACGAGACCGGCGACTACCTCGTCGGCTCCGGGGCCCGGAACCCCTACGAGGGCCCGGCCGCGGGCGGCTCGGCCATCGTCGTCATCACGTTCATCATCTCGACGCTGCCGATCTCCGCCCTGGACTTCGGTCAGGCCTGGGCCTTCGGCGGTGCGGTGCTCGTGCTCGCCCCGCTCGGCCAGCTGCTGGCGTCGGCCCTGCTGCCCACGGCGGGCACCCCGGCGTCGGCGCTGCGGCGACTGGACTCGCTCCTGCTCGCCGGGCCGCTGTGGGCCTTCGGCGTCGGCCTCGTGGTCTGAGCACCGGCGCGCTCGCCGGCCGGGCGCGCAACGGCGCCGGGCCCGTCCGAGCACCGGCGCCGTGGACGAGGACCGGCGCGTCCGCGCCGACCCCAGGGATCAGACGTTGCGGAGGTTCTCCGCCACGAAGTCCCAGTTGATGAGGTTGTCGATGAACGCCGTGAGGTAGTCGGGACGGGCGTTGCGGTAGTCGATGTAGTAGGCGTGCTCCCACACGTCGATGGTGAGCAGCGCCTTCTGGCCGTGCTTCATCGGCAGGTCGGCGTCGTGGGTGGAGGTGACCTTCAGCCCGGAGCCGTCGTGCACGAGCCAGGCCCAGCCCGAGGCGAAGTGGGTGGCACCCTCGTTCTTCAGCTGCTCCTTGAAGTCGGCGAAGGAGCCGAACGCGCTGTTGATCGCCTCGGCCAGCTCGCCGGTCGGCTCGCCGCCGCCGTTGGGCTTCATGCACTGCCAGTAGAAGGAGTGGTTCCAGTGCTGGGCCAGCTGGTTGAAGAGCGGGCCGGGCTCGGTCTCGAGGATCAGCCGCTCGAGGTCGTCGTTCGTGTACTCGCCGTTGGTGAGCTCGTTGGCCTTCGTGACGTAGGCGTTGTGGTGCTTGCCGTGGTGGTACTGGAACGTCTCGGCGCTCAGGTGGGGGGCGAGCGCGTCAGGATCGAACGGAAGGTCGGGAAGGGTGAAAGCCATGGTCCCGACCGTACCCACCCGGCGCCAGCACCGTCTACGGGTCCGCCCGACCCCCGGACGGTACGCTCGCGCTGTGGCTGTCGACCTCGACGTACTCCTCGACCCCGGCTACCTGGGCGACCTCCGGTCCCGGTCGATGGACGAGATCCGGCGGATGCGGGCGGAGTGCCAGGAGGTCGAGACCGGCCTGTCGCTGCTGCGCCGGGTCGTGCAGGGCCGCCTCGACATCGTCGGCGTGGAGCTCGCCCGCCGAGCCGAGGGCGGGGATCCGGCCGACCTCCCCGCGCTGATCGCCGCGCTGCCCGAGGTGCTCTCCGACCGCACGGCGGCTCCGGGGGCGGGGCGCCTGCCCCAGCTCATGGCGCCGGCCGAGATGCCGGCCGACCTCGAGGCCGAGCTCGACCGCATCGCCACCCCCGGCCAGATGGCCGACCTGCCCGCGCAGAGCGACGACGAGCTGCGCCGCATCGCGGCGGAGCTGGAGGCGTTCGAGCGGCGGGTGTCGGCCCAGCGCAAGCAGCTGTTCGATCGCATCGACGCGCTCCAGGCCGAGATCACCCGCCGCTACCGAGAGGGCGAGGCCTCGGTCGACTCCCTCCTCCAGTAGCGCCGCCCGCGGGCGCGGCGCGCTCGCGCCCGGTTACCGCCTGCTCGCGGCGGTGGCATACCGTGAGCCCCATGAGGGAGGAGCTCGAGGGTCGCTGGCGCGAGCTCGGGGCCTACATCCGAGAGCAGCGCCGCAACGGGCACCTCTCGCTGCGCAAGCTGTCCGAGATGGCGGGGATCTCGAACCCGTACCTCAGCCAGATCGAGCGCGGGCTGCGCAAGCCCTCCGCCGAGATCCTCCAGCAGATCGCCCGGGCGCTCCAGATCTCCTCGGAGAGCCTGTACGTCCGCGCCGGCATCCTCGAGGAGCGCGCCGGCGTCGACCTGGTGGAGGAGATCCGCCGCGACCCGCATCTCACCGAGGCGCAGAAGCGGACGCTCGTGCAGGTGTACCGGTCCTTCCGGCACGAGAACGAGCGCGATGCCGACCGTGGGGGTGCTCCTGGTCCGGCCCGGGAAGAACTCGTGGACGCGGAGCGTTGACCGCACCGACCGCCCCCCACCCGCACCCGTCCCCCTGATGCGCCGACTCGCCGTCCTCTCGCTGCACACGTCCCCGCTCGTCCAGCCCGGCCAGGGCGACAGCGGCGGGATGAACGTCTACGTGCGCGAGCTCGTGTCGGCGCTGGCCCAGGCCGGCGTGGCGGCGGACGTGTTCGTGCGGCGCTGGGACGACGCCTCGCCCGAGGTCGTCGAGGTCGAGCCGGGCTTCCGGGTGATCCACGTGGAGGCCGGTGCCCACGACCTCGCCAAGGAGGACCTCCCCGACGTCGTCGACGAGTTCGCGGACCAGGTGCACAAGCACCTCGTCGACCTCGGCGACGTCGACGCCCTCCACGCCAACTACTGGCTGTCGGGGGTGGCGGGGCACCGCCTCAAGCACGACCTCGGCCTCCCGCTCGTGTCGACGTTCCACACCCTCGCCCGGGTCAAGGCCGAGACGGGGGACCCCGAGCCGGCCCGCCGGGACCGGGCCGAGGCCGAGGTCATCCGCTGCTCCGACGCCATCCTCGCCTCCTGCGTGGCCGAGGCGGAGCAGCTCGTGGACCTCTACGGCGCCGACCCCCGCCGCGTCGAGATCGTCGCCCCCGGCGTGGACCACGCCTTCTTCTCGCCCGGGGACCGCAGCGGCGCCCGCCACGCCCTGCGCCACCTGCGCCTCGGCGACGGGCCGATGCTGCTCTTCGTGGGCCGCATCCAGGCGCTCAAGGGCGTCGACGTGGCGATCCGCACGCTGGCGGAGCTCGACGATCCCACCGCCACCCTCGTGGTCGTGGGCGGCGCCAGCGGCCCCGATGGCGAGGCCGAGGTGGCCCGGGTGCGGGCTCTCGCCGGCGCCCTCGGCCTGGCCGACCAGGTCCGCTTCGTGGCCCCCGTCCCCCACCACCTGCTGTCCACCTACTACCGGGCCGCCGACCTGTGCCTCGTGCCGAGCCGCTCCGAGTCCTTCGGCCTCGTCGCCCTCGAGGCGGCCGCGTGCGGCACCCCGGTCGTCGCGTCGGCGGTCGGCGGGCTGCGCACCCTCGTCGAGCACGAGCGCACCGGGTTCCTCGTCGAGGGACGGGACCCGGTGGACTTCGCCCGCTTCGCCCGGGAGATCCTGACCGTCCCCGCGGTGGCCTCCGAGCTGTCCGTCCAGGCTGCGGCCCGGGCCCGCGGCTACACCTGGTCCACCGCGGCCGGGCGCCTGCGCCGGATCTACGGCGACCTCACCGCCGGCGCCCTCGTCGACTGCGGCTGACCCCGGCCCGGCGCCTGCGGCGCCGCCGGTAGCGTCACGGGCATGTCCGACGCGCTGACCCCGGAGGAGCTCGCCGCCGTCGAGGCCCGCATCGACGCCTGGGCCGCCCGCCAGCGGGAGGAGAACCCGGTCGTGGCTGCCGTCGAGCGGGACCACACCTCGGGCGAGCGGCGCTGGTTCCTGCGCGTCCGCGGCGAGGAGAAGGACGTCTTCACGATCTGGCTCACCCTCCGCCAGCGCCTCCTCCACTACGAGACCTACGTGATGCCGGCCCCGGAGGAGAACGCGGGCCAGCTCTACGAGCACCTGCTGCGCCGGAACCGCAAGCTCTACGGGGCGGCCTTCGCCATCGGCGAGGAGGACGCGATCTTCCTCGTCGGCCAGCTGGCCGCCGAGTTCGTCGACGACGACGAGCTCGACCGCATCCTCGGCTCGCTCTACCAGTGGACCGAGCAGTTCTTCCGCCCGGCGATGCGGATCGGGTTCGCGTCCCGCTTCAAGGGCTGATGATCCTCATTGCACCTCGATCATCTTCGATCTAGCGTGGGGCGGCGCGGTGGGGCGTGGCACTCGGCGCCGTCGGGGAAGCGGTGAGCGAGCCCACGCCCCCGCCGCCGACCCCGCAGCCCGGTCCCGTGGCCACGCCGCCGCCGGGGCTCTTGCCGCTCATCTTCGGCGTCACGATCACCGGCATCCTCGCCAACACGCTCGTGGTGCCGGCGCTGCCCGACATCCTCCGGGCCTTCGACCAGCCCGACGCCAGCGCCGGCCTGTTCGTGGCCGCCGGCACGCTGCCCGGCGTGGTCATGGCGCCGGTCATCGGCGTCCTCGCCGACCGCCACGGCCGGCGGGCGATCCTCGTGCCCTGCCTCGTCGGCTTCGGGCTCTTCGGCGCGCTCAACGCCTTCGCCCCGACCTGGGAGCTGATGCTCGTCCTGCGCCTCCTCCAGGGCGCCGGCGCGGCGGGCCTCATCAACCTGGCCGTCGTCATCATCAGCGACCACTGGACGGGCCTGGACCGGACCCGCCGGGTCGCCCAGAACTCGGCGGTGCTGACGGTGTCGCTCGCCGTCTTCCCACCGATCGGGGGCGGCCTCACCGAGCTCGGCGGCTGGCGCCTGTCGTTCGCCCCCTACTCCCTGGCCCTCGTGACCGCCGCCCTCATCTGGCGTCGGCTCGACCCTGCCCGCCCACCGGCCCCGCCCCGCATGCGCGACCAGCTCGCCGCGGCCCGCGACGCCATCCGCCACCGCGACGTCATCGGCAGCATCACGATCGGCGCGGTCGTGTTCCTGCTCATGTTCGGGCTGTTCCTCACCGCGCTGCCAGTCCACCTCGAGAACGAGTTCGGGCTGTCCGCCGGTGCCCGGGGCCTGATCCTCGCCGCCCCCGCCGTGACCTCCACGCTCGCCGCCCTGCGGCTCGGGCACTGGCGCGGCCGCCACGGCGCCGTCGCCGTGCTGCGCGCCGCCGCCGCCCTCTTCGTGGTCAGCTTCCTGTTCGTGGGGGTCGCCCCGTCGCTGCCGCTCCTCGTCGCGGGCAGCGCCCTCTACGGGGTCGGCGAGGGCATCTTCATCCCCACCCTCCAAGACGTCGTCGCGTCGGCCGCGCCGCCCGACCAGCGGGGCGCGGTCATCGCCGTGTGGACCGGCGCCGCCCGGTTCGGGCAGACGATCGGGCCGCTCGTCGTCGGTGCCGCCTACGGGGCCCTCGGCACCGGGCGCACCTTCGTCGTCGGCGCCGCAGCGGCCGGCGGGCTCGTCGTCGCCGAGTCGGTCGGCCGGTTCGGCGACGAGCGCACCGCCGCTGCCCACCCGACGCCCGCGCCCGCCGCCCCCGCGGGCCAGGGCCCGGTCCCGTCGACCGCACCCGCCGCGCTCCGCCGGCACCACCCCGGAGACGGGCGAGACTTGTAGCGTCCAGGCCCATGGTCGTGCTGCAGGTCATCGGCGGTGGGCGCATGGGCGAGGCCCTGGTCGGCGGGCTCGTCCGGGCCGGCACCGTCCCAGCCGGCGACGTGCTCGTGGTCGAGGCCGCTGCCGCCCGCCGGGAGGAGCTCGCCGGGCTGCTGCCCGGAGTGCGGCTCGCGGCCGAACCGGTGGCGGCCGAGGGCACGATCATCGCCGTGAAGCCCGGCGACGTGGCCGCCGCCTGCGCGGCGGTCGCCGCGGCCGGCAGCGGCCGGGTCCTGTCCATCGCCGCCGGGGTGACGACCGCCGCCCTCGAAGCCACCCTCGCGGCCGGCACCCCCGTCGTGCGGGCCATGCCCAACACCCCCTCGCTCGTCGGGAAGGGGGCCGCCGCCATCGCCCCCGGGACCGCTGCCACCGAGGAGGACCTCGCCTGGGCCGAGTCCCTCCTCGGCGCCGTCGGCACGGTCGTGCGGGTCTCCGAGGCCCAGCTCGACGCCGTGACCGGGCTGTCCGGGTCGGGCCCCGCCTACGTGTTCCTCGTGGCCGAGGCGCTCATCGACGCCGGCGTCCTCGCCGGGCTGCCCCGCCCGACCAGCCACCAGCTCGCCGTCCAGACCCTGCTCGGCGCGGCCACCCTGCTCGCCGAGTCCGACGAGGGGCCCGAGGCGCTCCGGGCCGCCGTCACCTCCCCCGGGGGCACCACCGCCGCCGGCCTGCGAGTCCTCGAGCAGCGCGGCGTGCGGGCCGCGCTGCTCGACGCGGTGGCCGCCGCCACCGAGCGCTCCCGCGAGCTCGGCGGCTAGCGCCGCACCACTAGCAACAGGAGCAACAGGCGCCTACGCTTCCGGGATCCCCGCGGAGAAGGGTGCCTTCCATGGCTACGTCATCAGCGCGCTCGCGCTTTCTCACCCCAGCCGAGGTCGCCGAGCTGCTTCGCGTGTCCTCGATGACCGTCTACCGCCTCATCAAGAGCGGTGAGCTGCGTGCCGCCCGCATCGGCAAGTCCTACCGGATCCGGGAGGACGACGTGGACGCCTACCTCCAGGACCGGTTCAGCGACGCCGGCTGAGCCACCCGCCACCGGCGACTGCGGGGTCCGACCCGGCGGCCGGTAGCGTCGCGGGAGCCATGGCGCCCCGGTTCGACACGATCACCTTCCTCTCCGACTACGGCACCGGCGACGAGTTCGTCGGCGTCGTCCACTCGGTGATCCGCTCGATCGCCCCCCACGTCACGGTGATCGACCTCACCCACGACGTCCCGCCCCACGACGTGCGGGCCGGCAGCCTCACCCTGGGGCGAGCCGTCCAGTACCTCTGCCCCGGCGTCGTCCTCGCCGTCGTCGACCCGGGCGTGGGCACGGCCCGGCGCGCCATCGCCGTCGAGGTCGGCGGCGGCCAGAGCTACCTCGTCGGCCCCGACAACGGGCTCCTCGCCTCCGCCGTCGCCATCTGCGGCGGGGTCACCGCGGCCGTCGAGCTCACGAGCACCGAGCACCAGCTGCCCGCGCCCGGCGCCACCTTCGCCGGGCGCGACGTGTTCGCCCCCGCCGCCGCCCACCTCTGCAACGGCGTGCCCCTCCACGAGCTCGGCACCCCCATCGACCCCCACACCCTCCGGCCCGGGCTCATCCCCCTGCCCCGGGAGGAGGACGGCGCGATCGTCGCCGAGGTCCTCTGGGTCGACCGCTACGGCAACTGCCAGCTCAACGTGGACCCCGACGAGGTCGCCCACCTCGGCGACCGCGTCCAGCTCCGCTGGGGCGACGACTCGCGCACCGCGGTTCGCTCCGACACCTACGAGGGGATCGACGGCGCCACCGTCGGGCTCGTCACCGACAGCTACGGGATGCTCGCCATCTGCATGGACCGCCGCAGCGCCGCCGGCGAGCTCGGCCTCGCCGTCGGCACCGAGGTGCGCCTGCTGGCGCCCGGCGACGACGATGGGCCCGGCCCCCGCGCCCAACCGATCACCCTCACCCCCCGGAGCCCCCGATGAGACCCGGCACCACGATCGTCCTCGCCATCCTCCTCGCCCTCATCCTCGGCGCCGCGGTCCTGCAGCTGTTCTTCCTGGCCCGCTGACCTCGTCGGGCTCGCTCGGCTTCGCCTCGCGTCGGTGGCGGACCGGAGGCTCGCCACCGAGGGGCTTCGGTCCGGCCCTCTGGGGTCAGACGCGGGCGGCGAGGCGGTCTCTCGTGAAGCGCTCGAGGCCGCCTCGGACGAGGACGAGGGCGAGGAGCCAGATGGCGGCGCCGATGGCGAGGGCCACCGGCAGGGTGACGAGGAGGATGCCGCTGGCCTGGCCCACCGACAGGAAGATGAGCGGCAGGATCACCGCACCGCCGAGCTGGTTGGCCTCCTGGGCCGTTCGGGTCCGGGCCGACACCCGGACCATCACCGCCAGGCCGAGCATCGCCACCGCCGGCCCCACCCAGAAGATCATCACCAGCCACAGCGGGGTGGGCACGAACACGCGGTGCATCACCGGCCACGCCACCCCGTTGGCCACCACGCAGAAGGCTGCGAAGCCCACCCACGACACGGCCAGCGCCGGCAGGAGCGCGGTGAGCAGCTTGGCCACGAACAGGTCCCGGTCCGGGATCGGCAGGTGCAGGAGCGACTCGAGCGTCTTGCGCTCCTTCTCCCCGGCGAACGCGTCAGCGGCCAGCACCGCCGACACCATGAGCGGCACGATCAGGAACAGCGGTGCCAGCAGGTAGCCGTTCACGAGCACCACGAGCTGCTCGTGCTCGGGGAGCGACAGGATCGGGTCGGCCATGTCCCCCGGCATCGAGTCGAGGATCCGGCTCAGGTCCGCGCCGCCGTCCTGGGCCCGGGCCGCGAGGCCCACCCCGAAGGGCAGCACCACCATCAGCAGCACCGGGACCGCGAGCATCGGGATGACGACGGCCTTGGCCCGCCGCACCGCGATCAGGTCCTTGGCCACGATCGCCCGGATCACCGCCCAGCGGGCCCGACGGTCGCGGGTGGGGTCCGGGGCCGGGTCGAACCGGGGCGTGACCGGCACCGACGCGGTCACGACGCCACCTCCCCGGCCGAGGTCGGCACGGCCGGTGCGGGCGAGGCCTCGGCGCGCTCGGTCGCGGCGATGCGGGCCTCGACGGCGAAGTAGACGTCTTCCAGCGACGGCGGCCGGGCGTCGGCGCCGTAGACGGGCACGCCCAGCTCCACGAGCACCCGCACGAGGCGGGGGAGCACCTCCCGGTCCGCCACCCGCACCATCGCCCCCTCGGGCAGCGGCGCCAGCGCCATCACCCCGGGGACCTCCCGCAGCGCCCGGGCGGCGTCGTCGCCCAGCGGCCCGCCCACGTCGAGGCGGGCGTCGAGCCCGTCCCACAGCTCGGCGGCGATGTCCTCCGGGCGACCGAAGGCGTGGAGCACGCCGCGGTGGAGCACCGCCATGCGGTCGGCCAGGCGGCCCGCCTCGCCGAGGAAGTGGGTGCAGAGCACCACGGTGCGGCCGTGCTCGTCGGCCAGCGAGCCGATGAGCTCGATCACGTCCCGGGTGGCGGCCGGGTCGAGCCCGGAGGTGGGCTCGTCCAGGAACAGCACCTCGGGGTCGTGGAGGAGCGCCCGGGCGAGCGCCACCCGCTTGCGCTGCCCGGTGGACGCGCCCTGCACCGGGACGTCGGCCCGGTCCGCCATCCCGAACCGCTCGAGCAGCTCGGTGGTGCGGCGAGCCGCGGCCACCCGGTCGATGCCCCGCATCCGGGCGGTCAGCTCCAGGTTCTCGCGGGCGGTGAGCCGCTCGTCGAGGCCGGCGTGCTCGGTCAGCACCCCGGTCCGCCGGCGGACGGCGTCGCCGTCCACGGCCGGGTCGATGCCCAGCACGCTGGCCCGCCCCCGGTCGGGCTGGAGGATGCCGTTGAGGAGCCGGACGGTCGTGGTCTTGCCCGCCCCGTTCGGGCCCAGCAGGGCCAGGACCTCGCCGCGGTCGACCGAGAGCGTCAGCCCGTCGAGGGCGACGCCGCTGCGGAACGACCGGGTGAGGTCGACGGCCTCGATGGCGACGGGCATCGTCCCATGCTGGCCGATGGAGCCCCACCATGGGTCCTCCTCGTGGGTCTCGGCCGCCCGACGGCGGCTCGGGTCGTCCCCGACACGGTGCGCCCGCGGGCGCGGAGGAGGCTTGGAGCGGACGTGGAGCGATCCTGGAGATCCGGCGCTCAGCGGCCGACGGTCACTCCTCGAGGGAGCGGAGCGGGTCGAGCACCGCCGCCACCCGCTCCGGGGTCGGCTCGGGGCGCGGCGGCTCGGTGGTCGTCGTGGTCGGCTCCGTCGCCGGCGGGGCCGTCGTCGGCGTGGTGCCCGCCGGCGGCTGGCTCGGTGCCGTGGTCGGCGGCGGGGGCGGCGAGGGCGGGGGCGGCGAGCCGCCCGGGAGGGCCATGAAGTTGTGGGTCGTGTAGATCGTCCCGTCGGGGAGCACCCGCACCCCCACGCCCACGTGCGTCCACTCCGGGTCGACGAGGTTGCGGTAGTGGCTGGGGCTGTTGATGAAGGCCTGCATCAGGCCATCGACGTCGTAGCCCACGCCCACGTTCTCGCCGAGCTTCGTCCACGCCCCGCCCACCTGGGAGCCCAGGTTCGGGTTGTGGGAGATCTGCCCCGCCGCCACCATCTGGTCCGTCCACCGGCGGGCCACACCGGTCAGCTCGCCCGACACCGTCAGCTGGCGGAGCCCCTGGCCGGCGCGCAGGCTGTTGATGCGGGCCACGAACTGCGACTCGAGCGCCGGGGACGCCGCCGTGCCTGCCGCGGCGGGCGTCGCCGCCGCGGCGGGCGCGGCCACCGGCGCGACGGCCGGGGCCCCACCGGCGGTGCCCGCGCCCACGACCGCGGCCGCCCCCAGGGCGAGCGCCAGCGACGCCCAGCGGGCAGCGGTGGCGCGTCGGGGCACGGGCATCACGTCCAACATCGGGAGCACCAGCGTCGCGCTTGAGCCCTCGGGCGCGCCGGGAACCTCCCCGGACGGCCGCGACCGAGCCGGACGCCCGGGCCTGTGGTGGACTACCGCCCGATGAACCTGGCCACGATCATCGACGCCCACCCGGACGACGCCGTCGCCCTGATCTCCCGTGGGCGCTCCACCACCTACGGCCAGCTCCGGGACCAGGTGGCCCACCTCCGGGGCGGACTGGCCGGCCTCGGCCTCGAGCCCGGGGACCGGGTGGCGATCGTCGCCGCCAACAACTGGTACTTCGTCGCCGCCTACCTGGCCGCGCTCGGCATCGGCTGCGTGGCCGTGCCCCTCAACCCCACGAGCCCGGCTCCCGAGCTGCAGCGCGAGCTGGCGGTGGTGGGGGCGCGCGCCGTCGTCGTGGGGCCCACCGGGCGAGCCACGGTCGCCCAGCTCGACCGGGGCGCGCTGCCGGCCCTCGAGCACGTGGTCTGCTCCGCCGGCGACGGCCCGGACGACGCCGTCCTTCTCGACGACCTCCTCGCCGCCGAGCCCCTGCCCGTCGCCGAGCGGGCCGACGACGACCTCGCCGTGCTCGTGTTCACGAGCGGCACGGCCGGCGCGCCCAAGGCGGCGATGCTCACCCACGGCAACCTCCGGGCGAACCTCGAGCAGACCCAGGCCGTGCCCGACCGGGCCCAGCGCCAGGGGGACGTCGTCCTCGGCGTGCTGCCCTTCTTCCACATCTTCGGGCTGAACGTCGTCCTGAACCTGACGCTCATGTGCGGCTCCACCGTGGTGCTCGTGGAGCGCTTCGACCCCCAGACCGCGCTCGAGAGCATCGCCAACCACGGGGTCACCGTCATCAGCGGGGCGCCGACGATGTGGGGGGCGTGGACCACGCTGCCCGGCACCCGCCCCGGCGCGTTCGCCAGCGTCCGGCTGGCGGTGTCCGGGGCAGCACGGCTCGACCCGCAGATCCAGCGGACCATGGCCGAGCGCTTCGGGGTCCGGCTCGTCGAGGGCTACGGGCTCACCGAGGCGGGCCCGGTCGTCACCGCCGGCGCCGCGCCCGGCGAGGCGCCCGAGGGCAGCATCGGCCGGCCCCTCCCCGGCGTGCACGTCCGGCTCGTCGACGTCGACGGCCAGGACGCCCTCGTCGGCGACCCCGGGGAGATCTGGGTGCGGGGCTCCAACGTGTTCGCCGGCTACTGGGACGACCCGGAGGCCACCGCCCGCGCGCTCGACGAGGACGGCTGGCTCCACACCGGCGACGTCGCCGTCGTGGACGACGACGGGCACCTCTACCTCGTCGACCGGGCCAAGGACCTGATCATCGTGTCGGGCTTCAACGTGTACCCGGCCGAGGTCGAGGAGGTGCTCATGGAGCACCCGGCGGTGGAGCAGGCCGCGGTGGTCGGCGTGGCCCACCCGCACTCCGGGGAGGCGGTGAAGGCGTTCGTCGTCGTCGCCCCCGGCCGGTCGGTGGAGGAGGACGACCTCGTCGCGCACTGCGAGGCCCGCCTCGCCCGCTACAAGTGCCCCCAGAAGATCGTCTTCGTGGACGAGATCCCCCAGGCGGCCACCGGCAAGATCCTGCGCTCCGCCCTGCGCTGACGGGGCGCCGACCCCCCTCGGGGGTTCGTGAACTCGTGAACAAGCGGCGGTAGGATCACGGCCACCATGCCCGCGACGCCGCCTCCCGCCCCGCCGCCGAGCGGCTCCTCCCGGCCCCGACGCAAGATCCCGGAGGCCACCGTCGCCCGGCTCCCGCTCTACCTGCGGAGCCTCTTCGAGAGCCAGCAGGCGGGGATCACCACGATCTCCTCCGAGCGGCTGGCCGAGCTGGCGGGGGTGAACGCGGCGAAGGTCCGCAAGGACCTGTCCTACCTCGGCTCCTACGGCACCCGGGGGGTGGGGTACGACGTCGAGTACCTCCTCTTCCAGATGAGCCGCGAGCTCGGGCTGACCCAGGACTGGCCGGTGGCCATCGTCGGGCTCGGCAACCTCGGCCAGGCGCTCGCCAACTACGGCGGCTTCGGCGACCGCGGCTACCCGATCGTCGCCCTCTTCGACGCCGACGAGAGCGTCGTCGGCTCCCGCGTCAACGGCATCGAGGTGGCCCACGTCGACGACCTCCCCGCCGTCGCCGCCGAGCGGGGGCTGGCGATCGGGATCATCGCCACCCCGGCCACCGCAGCCCAGGACGTCGCCGACCGGCTCGTGGCCGCCGGCATCCGGTCGATCCTCAACTTCGCCCCGGCGGTCATCTCGGTCCCCGACGACGTGTCGCTGCGCAAGGTCGACCTCGCCGTCGAGCTGCAGATCCTCAGCTTCTACCAGCAGCGCCGCAGCGGGAGCCCCGTCCGCTCCGACCTCACCGCCGCCGACTAGGGGGCCGCCCGTGCCGGTCGACCCGCCCCCGTACCCGGTCAACCTGCTCCTCGAGGGCCGCCGGGTGCTCGTCGTCGGCGGCGGGGCGGTGGCGCTCGAGAAGGTCCGGGGCCTGCTCGCGGCCCGGGCCGAGGTCACCGTCGTCGCCCCCGAGGTGGTCGACGAGCTGGCCTCGCTCCCGGTCGCCGTCGAGCGCCGCCGCTACGAGCGGGGCGACGTCGAGGGGTTCCGGCTCGTCGTGGCCGCCACCGACGACCCCGCGGTCAACCAGGCCGTCCACGACGACGCCGAGGCCCGTGGCATCTGGGTCAACGCGGCGGACGACCCCGAGCGCTGCACCTACACGCTCCCCGCTCGGCTCGAGCGGGGTCGGCTCCTCGTCACCGTCTCCACCTCGGGTCGCAGCCCCGCCTTCACGGCCTGGCTGCGGGACCAGCTGGCCGAGGTGATCGGCCCGGAGCACGAGCAGCTGCTGGAGCTCCTGGCCGAGCACCGGGCGGCGCTCGCCGCCGCCGGGGTGCGGCCCCCAGCGACGAGTTGGCGGCGGGCGCTCGACTCGGGAATGCTGGAGCTCATCCGGGACGGTCGCCTGGCCGAGGCCAGGGCGCTGCTCGACAGCGTCGTGGGCCCCGCCACCTCCGGTCCGGGCCGTGCGGAAGGAGCCCCAACGCCGTGTCCGTCGTCGTCATCGGACTGAACCACCGGAGCACCCCGCTCGACCTGCTCGAGCGGGTGACGATCGGCGACGCCGCGCTCCCGAAGGCGCTCCACGACCTCGTCTCCCGCCACGACGTGTCCGAGGCGGTCGTGCTCTCCACCTGCAACCGCACGGAGATCTACGCCGTCGCCGAGCGGTTCCACGGCGCCTACCGGGACATCCGGGACTTCCTCGCCGAGACCGCGTTCCTCGCCCCCGAGGACCTGGCCGACCACCTCTACACGCACTACGACGCCCCGGCCGTCTCCCACCTCTTCGCCGTCACCGCGGGGCTCGACTCCGCCGTCCTCGGCGAGAGCGAGATCGTCGGCCAGGTGAAGCAGGCCTGGGAGCTGGCCCGCGAGGAGGGCGCGGCCGGTCCCACCCTCAACCTGCTGTTCCGCCACGCCCTCGAGGCCGGCAAGCGGGCCCGCACCGAGACCGCCATCGGCCGGCACACCACCTCCGTCTCCCAGGCCGCGGTGGCTCTCGCCACCGACCGCCTCGGCGACCTGCGGGGCCGCCGGGTGCTCGTGCTCGGCGCCGGCGAGATGGGCGAGGCCATGGCCCTCGGGCTCGTGAAGGCCGGCGTGGCCGAGATCGCCGTCGCCAACCGCACCCACGAGCGGGCCGTCGCCCTGGCCGACGCCGTCGGGGGCCGCCCCGTGGAGCTCGGCGACCTCGTCGACGCGCTCGCCGACGTCGACGTGCTGCTGTGCTCCACCGGCGCCACCACCCCGATCCTCGACCGCGACGCCGCCAGCGCCGTCATGGCCCGCCGCCCGGAGCGGCCGCTGCTCATCGTCGACATCGCCGTGCCCCGCGACGTGGACCACGAGGTCGGCACCCTGCCCGGCGTCACCCTCCTCGACATGGAGGACCTCAAGGCGTTCGCCGACGCCGGCGCCCAGGCCCGCCGCGGCGAGGTGGCCGCCGTGCAGCAGCTGCTCGACGAAGAGCTCGAGCGCTACCTCGTCGCCACCTCCGCCCGCGAGGTGGCCCCGATGGTCGTCGCCCTGCGGGCCCGGGCCGAGGCGATCCGCGCCGCCGAGCTCGAGCGCCACGCCAAGCGGCTCGGCGGCCTCGACGACGAGCAGTGGGCGGCGGTCGACGCCCTGACCCGCGGCATCGTGGCCAAGCTCCTCCACGACCCCACCGTGGCGCTGAAGGAGGCCGCCGGCACCGCCCGGGGCGAGCGCCTCCTCACGAGCCTGCGGGACCTCTTCGGCGTCGAGTGACGCCGTCGGTGCGGGGCGGTCGCGCCGTGACGGCCCGAGATCGCGGGCGCGAGCCGGTGATCCGGGTGGCGACGCGCGGCTCGGCGCTGGCGCGCTGGCAGGCGGAGCACGTGGCCTCGCTCCTGCAGGCCGCCGACCCGGAGGTGGCGGTCGAGCTCGTCGTCGTCGACACCCAGGGCGATCGGCAGCTCGACGTGCCGATCTGGGAGATCGGCGGCAAGGGCGTGTTCGCCAAGGAGGTCCAGGCCGCCGTCCTCGACGGCCGGGCCGACCTCGCCGTCCACTCGGCCAAGGACCTCCCCTCGGTGTCCGTCCCCGGCCTCGTCATCGCCGCCGTGCCCGAGCGGGGCGACGCGCGCGACGCGCTCGTCGGGTCCACCCTGGCCGAGCTCCCCGAGGGTGCCGAGGTGGCCACCGGGTCGCTGCGCCGCCAGGCCCAGCTGGCCGCGCTGCGCCCCGACCTGCGCTTCGTCGGGCTCCGCGGGAACATGCAGACCCGCCTCGCCAAGGCCGCCGACCACGATGCGATCGTCGTTGCCGCCGTGGCCCTCGAGCGCCTCGGCCTCGGCGACCACCTCACCGAGGTCCTCACCACCGAGCAGGTGCTCCCGCAGGTGGCGCAGGGGGCGCTGGCCGTCGAGTGCCGGGCCGACGACGACGGGCTCCGGGCCCGCCTCGCCGCCCTCGACCACGCGGCGAGCCGTCGCTGCGTCGACGCCGAGCGGGCGTTCCTGCGAGAGCTCGGCGGCGACTGCTCCCTGCCCGCCGCCGCCCACGCCACCGTCGTGGACGGCGAGGTGCGGGTGCGGGGGCTGCTCGCCTCCGTCGACGGCGCCACCGTGCTGCGCCACGAGGGCCCCGACGGCGCTGCGGTGGCCCGCCACCTGCTCGACCACGGCGGGGCGGCGCTGCTGCGCCGGTGACCTCGACGGGCGACGGCGCCCCGCCGCGCTCCCCGTAACCTCGCCCCATGACCGTCTACCTGGTGGGAGCAGGACCGGGCGACCCGGGCCTGCTGACCGTGCGCGGCGCCGAGGTCCTCGCCCGAGCCGACGTGGTGGTCTACGACCGACTGTCGGTGGAGGCGCTCCTCGACCTCGCGCCCGCCCACGCCGAGCGGATCTCCGTCGGCAAGGCGCCCGGCCGGGTGACGATGACCCAGGCGCAGATCAACGAGCTCCTCGTGGCCCGTGGGCGCGAGGGCGGCACCGTCGTGCGCCTGAAGGGCGGCGACCCGTTCGTCTTCGCCCGGGGCGGCGAGGAGGCCGCCGCGCTGGCCGCGGCCGGCGTCGACTTCGAGGTCGTGCCCGGCATCACCTCCGCGATCGCCGTCCCCGCCTACGCCGGGATCCCCGTGACCCTGCGCCACAGCTCCACCTCGTTCACCGTCGTCACCGGCCACGAGGACCCCTCGGTGGGGGAGGACGGCACCGTCGACTGGGACGCGGTCGCCCGGGTCGGCGGCACGATCGTGATCCTCATGGGGGTGGCCCGCATCCGGCGCATCGCCGAGCGGCTCGTCGCCGCCGGTCGCTCGCCCGACACGCCGGCCGCGGCGATCCGCTGGGGCACCCGCCCCCAGCAGCACACGATCCGGGCCACGCTCGGCACGATCGCCGACCAGCCCCTCGAGTCCCCGTCGGTGATCGTCATCGGGGACGTCGCCGGCGTGGACCTGCGCTGGTTCGAGGACCGCCCGCTCCTCGGCCGCCGCGTGGTCGTCACCCGCACCCGGACCCAGGCCTCCGCCCTCGCGGCCGGGCTGCGCCACCTCGGCGCCGAGCCCGTCGAGGTGCCGGTCATCGAGGTCGCGGACCCCGCCGACGGCGGCGCCGCCCTGCGCGACGCCGCCCGCCGGCTCGGCACCTACGACTGGGTCGTCGTCACCTCGCCCAACGGCGCCGAGCGGCTCCTGGCCGCGGTCGCGGCCACCGACGGCGACGCCCGCGCCTTCGGCACCGCCCGGGTCGCCGCCATCGGCCCCGGCACCGCCGCCGCGCTCGCGGCCGGCGGCATCGTCGCCGACCTCGTCCCGGAGCGGTACGTGGCCGAGTCGCTCCTCGACGCGCTCCTGGCCGCCGGTCCCGACGGGGGGCGGCTGCTGCTGGCCCGCGCCGCGGTCGCCCGCGACGTCCTGCCCGACGGGCTCCGGGCCTCCGGCTGGGATGTCGACGTCGTCGAGGCGTACCGCACCGTGCCCGCCGCGCTCGACGACGCCGGGCGCGGCGCCGTGGCCACGGCGGACGTGGTCACGTTCACGTCGTCGTCCACCGTCGAGCGCTTCGTCGAGGCGTTCGGGCGCGACGCCGTGCCGCCGGTGGTCGCCTGCATCGGCCCGATCACGGCGGCCACGGCCCGCCGGCTCGGGCTCACCGTGGACGTCGAGGCGGCCGAGCACACGATCGACGGGCTCCTCGCCGCGCTGGCCGAGTGGGGGCGCGGCGCGCCGGACCGGTCGTGATCGGCGTCCCGGCCCGGCATGATGGCGGGCCAGTGCCCGCGGCCCACCCCACCTCCCCGATGAGCTCGCCGCTCCAGGCCGTCGTCTTCGACTTCGACGGCCTCGTGATCGACAGCGAGCTCGTGATCTACGAGATGGCCGCGGGCGCCTTCGCAGCCCACGGCCACGAGCTGACCATGGAGGCGTGGGCGGCCGGCGTGGGGGTGAGCGGCGAGGAGGCGGACGCCTGGTGGCCCGCGATCTGCGAGGCCGCCGGGGCCGAGGGCTTCGCCCTGGAGGACTTCGAGGCCGCCTACCGGGCCCAGGCCCGGGACCTCGACGCGATCCCGCTCATGCCGGGGGTGACCGAGCTCCTCAAGGCGCTCCACTACGAGGGGGTCCCCTGCGGGGTGGCGTCGTCGTCGAACCGGGAGTGGCTCGTGCGCCACACGACGCGCTTCGGCCTGACCTCGTACTTCCAGACGCTCGTCGGCGCCGACGTGGTCGGCGGGCGGGGCAAGCCGGCCCCCGACGTCTACCTGCGGGCCCTCGAGGACCTCGGCGCCGACCCCGCCCGCAGCGTCGCCCTCGAGGACTCCGCCCACGGCGCCGCCGCCGCGAAGGCGGCGGGCATGGCCGTCGTCGCCGTGCCGAGCGAGCTCACCCGCCACAACGACTTCAGCCACGTCGACCTCGTCGTCTCCACCCTGCTCGACGTGGACGTCGAGCTGCTCGAGTCGCTCGTCGCCGCCCGCGACTGAGCCCCACCGCGACCGCCCCCGTACGCTGGCGCCATGGGCTTCCCCCAGCGTCGCCTCCGCCGCCTCCGTCGCACCCCGGCCCTGCGCCGGCTCGTCGCCGAGACGCAGCTGTCGGTCGACGACCTCGTCGCCCCGCTCTTCGTGCGCGAGGGGATCACCGAGCCGCAGCCCATCGCCAGCCTCCCCGGCGTCGTGCAGCACACCCGTGACAGCCTCCGCAAGGAGGTCGTCGAGCTGGCCGGCCTCGGGATCCCCGCGGTGATCCTCTTCGGCGTGCCCGCCACCAAGGACCCCGAGGGCTCCGGCGCCTGGGACCCCGAGGGGATCGTGCAGCTGGCGCTCGCTGACCTGCGGGCCGAGGTCGGCGACGACGTCGTGCTCATCGCCGACCTCTGCGTGGACGAGTACACCGACCACGGCCACTGCGGGATCGTCGGGCCCGACGGCGACGTCGACAACGACGCCACGCTCGAGCTCTACCGCAGGGCGGCCGTCGCCCAGGCCGACGCGGGCGCCGACGTCGTCGCCCCCAGCGGGATGATGGACGGTCAGGTGGCGGCCATCCGCGAGGCCCTCGACGGCGCCGGGCACAGCGGCACGGCGATCCTCGCCTACGCCGCCAAGTACGCCTCCGCCCTCTACGGCCCCTTCCGCGACGCCGTCGACGTCACGATCGCCGGCGGCGGGGACCGCAAGGGCTACCAGCAGGACCCCGCCAACCTCCGCGAGGCGATGGGGGAGGTCCACGCCGACCTCGAGGAGGGGGCCGACATGGTCATGGTGAAGCCCGCCCTCGCGTACCTGGACGTGATCGCCGCCGCCCGGGCCGAGGTCGACGTGCCCCTCGCCGCCTACCACGTCTCCGGCGAGTACTCGATGATCAAGGCCGCCGCCGAGCGGGGCTGGATCGACGGCGACGCCGTCGCCCTCGAGCACGTCACGGCCATCAAGCGAGCGGGCGCCGACATCGTCCTCACCTACCTCGCCCGCGAGCTGGCCGAGCACCTCGGCCGCTGACACCCCGCCACCGGAGGCACCGATGACCACCAACGAGGAGCTCTTCGCCCGCGCCCAGGCCGTCATCCCCGGCGGCGTCAACAGCCCCGTCCGGGCCTTCGGCAGCGTGGGCGGCACCCCCTACTTCGTCGCCCGGGCCGAGGGCGCCCACGTGTGGGACGTCGAGGGGCGGCGCTACGTCGACCTCGTCCAGTCCTACGGGGCGATCATCGCCGGCCACGCCCACCCCGCCATCGTCGAGGCCGTGCAGCGGGCAGCCGTCGACGGCACCTCCTACGGCGCCCCCACCGAGCGCGAGGTGCTCCTCGCCGAGGCCATCGCCGAGCGGGTCCCGTCGATCGAGCTCGTGCGGCTCGTGTCCTCCGGCACCGAGGCCACGATGTCGGCGATCCGGGTCGCCCGCGGCTTCACCGGGCGCGACGTCGTCGTGAAGTTCGCCGGCAACTACCACGGCCACGGCGACCTCCTCCTCGCCGAGGCCGGCAGCGGCCTCGCCGCCCTCGGCCTGCCCGGCTCGGCCGGCGTCACCGCCGCGGCCGTGAAGGACACGCGGGTCGTGCCCTACAACGTCGTGCCCGACCTCGACGACGCCGTGGCCTGCGTCATCGTCGAGCCGATCGCCGCCAACATGGGCCTCGTGCCGCCCGCCCCCGGGTTCCTCGAGGGCCTGCGGGCCGAGTGCGACCGGGTCGGCGCCCTCCTCGTCTTCGACGAGGTCATCACCGGCTTCCGGGTCGCCCGCGGCGGCGCCCAGGAGCGCTACGGGGTGCGGCCCGACCTCACCACCTTCGGCAAGGTGATCGGCGGCGGCCTCAACATCGGCGCCTACGGCGGTCGTCGCGACGTCATGCAGCAGGTCGCGCCGCTCGGGCCCGTCTACCAGGCCGGCACGCTGTCGGGGAACCCGCTCGCCACCGCGGCTGGCCTCGCCGCGCTCGACGTCCTCACCCCTGCGGCCTACGAGCAGCTGACCGCCACCGCCACCCGGCTCGCCGACGGGCTGCGCGCCGCGCTTGCTGATGCCGGCGTCCCCGCCGTGGTCCCGCAGGAGGCCACCCTCGTCGGGATCTTCCTCGGCACCGAGGCGCCCACCGACTACGCCAGCGCCCAGACCACCGACACCGCCACCTACGCCCGCCTCTTCCACGCCCTCCTCGAGCGGGGCGTGGCCATCGCCCCCGGCGCCTACGAGGTGCTCTTCCCGGGGCTCGCCCACACCGACGCGGTGGTCGACGAGGTCGTCGCCGCCGTGCGCGAGGCCGCGGCCGCCGTCGCCGCCTGAACCGCCGGGATGCGCGGCCGCCGACGTGGGAAGGTGGACGGGCCATGACGCTCTCGCCTGACGCCATCGCCGCCCTCGGCCCGCTCGGCGAGGAGGCCGACGCGGTCGCCGCGGACCTCGTCGCTCGGGACGCCGTCGCCCGCACCTACGCCGGCGACCACACCCTCTGGCGCGACGACCCCACCGAGCTGGCCGACCGCCTCGGCTGGATCCCCGTCGTCGAGGAGATGGCCGTCGCCCTCGGCGACCTGCGCGACCGCTGCAGCCGCCTCCTCGCCGCGTCCCCCGTCGACCACGTCCTCGTCATGGGCATGGGCGGCTCCAGCCTCTTCCCCGAGGTGCTGGCCGAGACCTTCGGCGCCCACGAGGGCGGCCCCGCGCTGCACGTGCTCGACAGCACGGACCCGGCGGCGGTGGCCCGCATCGACCGCGCGTGCCCGCCCGAGCGGACCCTCCACGTCGCGTCCTCGAAGTCCGGCACCACGATCGAGACCCGCAGCCACCTCGAGTGGGCGTGGGCCCGCAGCGGCGACCCCTCGCGCTTCGCCGTCATCACCGACCCCGGCTCCGAGCTGGCCGCCCTCGCCCGCGAGCGGGGCTTCGCCGAAGTGTTCGAGAACCGTCCCGACATCGGCGGCCGGTACTCAGCGCTGTCGTGCTTCGGGCTCGTGCCGGCGCTGCTGGCCGGCGTCGACGTCGCCGCGATGCTCGACGGCGCCCGCCGGGCCCTGGTCGAGTGCGGGCCCGACGCCGACCCCGCCGCCAACCCGGCGCTCGCCGTCGCCGCCGCCCTCGCCGCCGGCGTTCGCCGCGGCCGGGACAAGGCCACCTTCGTGCTGGCCCCGGCCGTCGACGCCTTCGGGCTGTGGGTCGAGCAGCTCGTCGCCGAGTCGCTCGGCAAGGACGGCACCGGCGTCGTGCCGATCGTCGGCGAGCCGCTCGGGCTCGGCAGCTACGGCGACGACCGCCTCTTCGTCGTGGGCTGCCGTCCCGACGACCTGCCCGGCGACGTCCCCGAGGACGCCCGGGGCGCCGTGGCCGGCGCCGCCGCGCAGCTCCTCGCCGCCGGGCTCCCGGTCACCTGGCTGCCCGTCGAGGCCGGAGCGGCCTCGCTCGGCCACGCCGTCGTCGTCGCCGAGCTGGCCACCGCCTGGGCCGGCGCCGCGCTCGGCCTGCAGCCCTTCGACCAGCCCGACGTGGCCGCCGCCAAGGCCGCCACCGCCCAGGTGCTGGAGGAGGGCGACGCCACCGTCGAGGAGGTGGACCTCGACGAGCTGCTCGCCCAGGTCCGACCCGGCGACCACCTCGCCATCCAGGCGTTCGTCGACCCCGAGAGCCCGGTGGCCGCCGAGCTGGCGGCGGTCCGCACCCGACTGCGCGACGAGCTGCGGGTGGCCGTGTCGCTCGGCTTCGGGCCCCGCTTCCTGCACTCCACCGGCCAGCTCCACAAGGGCGGCCCGCCCGCCATCGTGTGCGTGCAGGTGTCGCCGCCGGACCCCGTCGACATCCCGATCCCCGGCCGGGACTTCGGCTTCGGCCACCTCAAGCAGGCGCAGGCCACCGGCGACCTGCGCACGCTCCAGGCTCGCGGCATCCGTGCCGGGCGGGTGCCCCTCGAGGCGCTGCTGGCCCGATGAAGACCGGCGACGAGGAGGTCCGCGCGTGAAGGTCGGCATGGTCGGGCTCGGGCGCATGGGCGGCAACATGGCCGCCCGCCTGCGCGACAAGGGCCACGAGGTGGTCGGCTACGACCCCTTCAGCGCCGACACCGACGTCGACTCCCTGGAGGCGCTCGTCGCCGCCCTCGATCCGCCCCGGGTGGTGTGGGTGATGGTCCCCGCCGGCCAGCCCACCGAGGACACGGTCGTCGCGCTCGGCCGGCTGCTCGCCCCGGGCGACGTCGTGGTCGAGGGCGGCAACTCGAACTGGCGCGACAGCGTCCGCCGGGCCGAGCACCTCGCCGGGGCCGGCATCGGCTACGTCGACGCCGGCACGAGCGGCGGCGTCTGGGGTCGCACCGAGGGGTACTGCCTCATGGTCGGCGGGGCCGACGAGCACGTGGCCCTGGCCCAGCCCCTCTTCGACGCCCTCGCCCCCGAGGGCGGCTTCGTGCACACCGGTCAGGTCGGGACCGGCCACTTCACCAAGATGGTCCACAACGGCATCGAGTACGGGCTCATGCAGGCCTACGCCGAGGGCTACGACCTGCTCGCCCGCTCCGGGCTCGACATCGACGCCAAGGGTGCGCTCAGCGCCTGGCGGCACGGCAGCGTGGTGCGCTCCTGGCTGCTCGACCTCTTCGTCCGAGCGCTCGAGCAGCGGCCGGGCCTGACCGGGCTCGCCCCGGTCGCCCAGGACTCGGGCGAGGGCCGCTGGACGGTGCAGGAGGCCGTCGAGCGGGGCGTGCCGGTGCCGGTCATCAGCGCCGCGCTCTTCGCCCGGTTCACCAGCCAGGACACCGAGGGGGCGGCCATGCGGGCCATCGCCGCCCTGCGCGAGCAGTTCGGCGGCCACGCGGTGCTGCCCGAGGACGCGCCCGGCGAGGGCCAGCCCCCCGTCACCCGCACCGACGAGGCCGCGACATGACCGACGAGCTCGGGCCCTCCGACGCCCTCGTGCTCTTCGGGGCCACCGGCGACCTGGCCAAGAAGAAGATCTTCCCGGCCGTCTACGAGATGGCGCGCGCCGGGGAGCACCGGGTGCCGGTCATCGGCTTCGCCTCCTCCGAGTGGGACACCGAGCGCCTCCGCCAGCACGCCCGGGAGGCCGTCGAGGCCACGGGCGACGTCGACGAGGCCGTGTGGGACGACCTCGCGACGCGCATCTGCTACGTCCGGGGCGACTACCGCGACCCCGCGTCGTTCGACGCGCTGCGGGCCGCGCTCGACGAGCGCGGCGCCCGCCACCCGCTCTTCTACCTGGCCGTGCCGCCCGAGCTGTTCGACGACGTCGTCGTCGGCCTCGCCGCCAAGGACCTGAACCGCGAGGCGCGGGTCGTCGTCGAGAAGCCCTTCGGCCGCGACCTGCAGTCGTCGCGGGAGCTCAACGAGATCCTCCACCGAGCCTTCGACGAGGATCGGATCTACCGGATCGACCACTACCTCGGGAAGGAGTCGGTCGAGAACCTGCTCGTGTTCCGGTTCGCCAACTCGATGCTCGAGCCGATCTGGAACCGCAGCTTCGTGTCGAGCGTGCAGATCACCCTGGCCGAGCGCTTCGGCGTGGAGGGGCGAGGCCGCTTCTACGAGAGCGTCGGCGCGCTGCGCGACGTCGTCCAGAACCACCTCCTGCAGGTGGTCGCCCTCCTGGCCATGGAGCCGCCGGTGGGCAGCGACGCGGACAGCCTGCGCGACGAGCGTACCAAGCTGTTCCGCCAGATCCGCACCGTCGACCCGCAGCTCGTGGTCCGGGGCCAGTACCGCGGCTACCGGGAGGAGGAGGGCGTGGCGCCCGACTCCGACGTGGAGACGTTCGTGGCGCTGCGGCTCGAGATCGACTCCTGGCGCTGGGCCGGCGTGCCCTGGCTGATCCGCACCGGCAAGTGCCTGCCGGTCACCGCCACCGAGGCGATCGTCGAGTTCCAGGCGCCGCCGCAGCGGCTCTTCACCCCGAAGGGCCGCCACGCCCCGCACCCCAACCACCTGCGGTTCCGGCTCGGCAAGGAGGACGGCGTGATGCTGCACCTCCAGACCAAGGCGCCCGGCGACGAGCTGCACACCCGCCCCGTCGACCTCGAGGTCGACTTCGGCGAGGTCCTCGGCGAGCGGGAGGACGCGTACCAGCGCCTCCTCGGCGACGCCATGGACGGCGACGCCCGCCGCTTCGGCCGGGCTGACGCGCTGGAGGAGCAGTGGCGGATCTTCGAGGACGCCCTCGCCGACCCGCACCCGGTGAGCCTCTACCACAAGGGCACCTGGGGCCCGAGCGCCGCCGACACCCTCGCCTCGGGCGTGGGCGGCTGGCACGAGCCCCTCTAGGGCCTCGCGCTCCGCCCGGCGCGCCCCGTGACTGTCGGGGGGAGGATCGGGCATGGGAGCATGGCGCCCGTGCTCCTGGCCGAGATCCCGTACACGACCTTCCCGTCCCTCGACCTCGGGATCATCGAGCTGCGGACCTTCGGGCTCATGGTGGCCATCGGCGTGCTCGTCGGCGCCTGGGTGGCCGCCCGCTACGGCGAGGAGCACGGCATCCCCCGCGACACGACCTACAGCCTGGCCACGCGGATGGTCCTCGCCGGGGTGATCGGCTCGCGGGTCACCTGGGTGCTCACCCACCTCGACGACCTCGACACCCCCTGGGAGGCCTTCGCCATCTGGGAGGGTGGCCTCCAGTTCTCCGGCGGGTTCGTCGCCGCGGTGATCTTCGGCTACCCGGTGTTCCGGCACTGGAACCGCATCACCCGCTGGAACAGCCTCGACGGGCTGGCGATGGGCCTGTCGATCGGCCTCGCCATCGGTCGGGTGGGCTGCTACGCGGTGGGGGAGCACTTCGGGAAGGCGTCCGACTTCTTCCTCGCCACCCGCTACGAGGGCGGCTCGGTGCGGGAGCCCTTCATCGGCGACGAGCCCCTCGTCCCGGGCATGAGCTTCCACAACCTGTCGCTCTACGAGATGCTCTACATGCTCGTGATCTTCGGGGTGCTCGTGGCGGTCCTCTACCCGCCCTCGCGCCGGGCCCGGCCGGGCAGCGCGATGGCGATCTTCTGCGCCCTCTACGGCGTGTTCCGCTTCGCCGCCGACGCGGTGCGGGTCAACGACGAGCGGGTGCTCGGCCTCACCGGCGCCCAGTACCTCTGCATCGTGCTCGTCGGCGTGGCCGCCTGGGTGTGGACCTCGGTGCGCCCCCGGCTCCAGGCCGACCTGGCCGCGGGCATGATCAGCGGCACCGAGCCGGCGGAGGTCGATCACCCCGCGGACGCCACGCCCCGCGAGCCCTGACCGCCGCGGGTGACCACGCTCCGTGGTCGTCTGAGCGGATCCCGTGGGAACTGACCGCCTCGCCATCACGCTGCGTGGTAGCGCTTGTGCGCACCGTCGCTGCGTCGTACGTTGACCGCCATGCAGGGCGTGGGTGGAGGGCGGTTCGGGCGACCGTTGGCGCTGCTGGCAACCCTGCGCAACCGCCACTTCCGCCGCCTCTGGGTCGCCGACATGGTGTCCCTCCTCGGTGACTGGGCCGCTCGCCTCGCCCTGACCGTCATCGTCCTGGAGCGCACCGACTCGCCGGCGTGGGCGGCCAGCGTCACTGCCGTCTCCCTCGCCGGCTACGTCGGGCTCGGGCAGGTCCTCGCCACCCTCGCCGACCGGCGTGGGCGCATCTCGGTGATGCTCGCCGCCGACGTGGTCCGGGCCGCCACCTTCGGCCTCATGCTGATCCCGGGCACCCCGGTGGCCGTGATGCTCGTCCTCGCCTTCCTGGCCGGGCTCGCCACGCCGCCCTTCGAGGCCGCTCGCTCCGCCGCCATCCCGGACCTCGTCCCCGAGGACGAGTACGGCGACGCGCTCGCCTTCGCCGGCATCTCGGTGCAGGCCGCGGTCGTGGTCGGCAGCGTGATGGGCGGCGGCCTGCTCGTCTGGGTCGGCGCCAACACCGCGCTCGCCATCAACGCCGCCTCCTTCCTCCTCTCCGCGCTCATCGTGCTCCAGCTGCGCGGCACCCCGGCGGCCGCCCCCGCGGCCGAGGGCGCGGGCATCGGCGGCTCGCTGCGGGACGGCTACCGCAACCTCGTCGACGACCGCATGGTGCGCCGCGCCCTCGTGCTCATCACGATCACCGGCGCCCTCGGCACCGTCGACGAGGCCCTGGTCGTCCCCTACGCCCGCGAGGTGGGCATCCCCAACGGGATGCTCGGCGTCCTCCAAGCCGCGGTGCCGATCGGCACCATCCTCGTCACGACGATCATCCCGACGAGCGGCGACCACCGCCGCCTCCTCCTCGGCTCGTCGTGGTGCGCGGCGATCACCGCCGCCCTCGCCGCCCCGCTCTTCTTCCTCCAGGTCGGCACCTGGGGCGCCGTCGTCGCCTGCGTGATCTCCGGCGGGATGTTCGCCATCTCGATCCCCACCAACGTGGTGATCGGCACCCGCCTGGCCCGGGAGTCCCGGGCGTCGGCCATGGGCATCGCGGTGGGCGTGCTCATGGGCAGCCAGGCCCTCGGCGCCGCGATCGGCGGTGTCGCCGCCTCGGTGCTGGGTCCGCCCGCCGCGATCGGCAGCGCGCTCAGCCTCGCCTGCCTCTTCTCCCTCTGGGCGGTGGCCACCAACCCCTACGAGGCCAAGCACCTGGCGCCCCGCCGCCGACCCGCGCCGGCGCCGAGCGACGAGGCCGACGTGATCATCGACCTCACCGACGCCGCGCCCGCACCCGCCCCGCTCACCGACCACGCCGCCCGCTCCACCCCGATCGCCGTCTGACCCGACCGCTGGCGGGGTTGCGCTCCCGCACGATCGGCGCGTTCATGACCTGGTGGGGGGACACCACCAGACGGCCCGGGCGATGCGCCACGCCAGGGGAGCGCTCGTCGCGCTGGGCGCCGCCAGCCTGCTCCTCGCCGCCTGCGGCGACGACGACGCCGACGGCACCGAC
>Ga0182741_1001189_pt1 | contig 35354 bp, 20 predicted proteins | sample eDN5th37CBELigOP_FD_128874 | JGI IMG/M metagenome (GOLD analysis project Ga0182741, IMG submission 128874) | Enriched Organic Plus compost microbial communities from Emeryville, California, USA - eDNA 5th pass 37_C BE-Lig OP (version 2) (version 2) ... | reverse complement strand
GTATTCGCCCGGTGCTTCTCCTATGGTCAGGACCGAAAACACAGACAACGTTCCATTGAAGTCTGTGGGAGCTCTAAGCGCACGGCTCAACGCAATTCGATCAGTCCCTTCCATTTACGAAGAGAGTCAGGCTGCGGCACCGGCCGGTTCGGCCGCTGGCACTGAACTCTACTCCCCAACGAGCAGTTCGTCTATGCTAACCGCACCGGCTCTCAATACTGCTTCGCTCTCTGGCCAACCCATGGCTAGTGCAGTGTCAGGTGCAATCCATTTGGGAACTAGAACTCGCCTCTCGACGGCACAGCAGCAATCTGCAAGCACAGCTGGCTCGAACTTACTGGCTGCCATCTTACGCAATTCACCGCGAGGTAGCCATTCTCAATTCAATGGCTCCCTTCTAGGAGGAGCTCCAGTGACCACCTCGGAGGATGCTGCTTCCGCTCATTCAGCAGTCCCAGAGTCAGGCTCAACGGGTGTCGGCGAGCAGACTGGGCACACTGGTGTCAGGCTAACGGCTCCTGTCACCAAGGCTGCGCCATCTTCATCCACGGGCTCTGGCTTAAATATCGATGTCTCTTCGAGTGAAGGGCCATCAGCATCTTCGAACTGGAAGATCGTCAGTCCTTCCGGGATCCATCACAGTTTGAGTGCCAACCAGAAGCTCTTCTCAGGTGGAGCGCAGTTCTACACTCCCGTTACGGCTGCGGGAATCTCAACAGTAATTCCCACTCCAGCTAAAGCGACGACTTTATTCGGTCCTGATCACTTGGCGGGATCGGTTCGTTCGCCGCCTATTTCGTCGCTCACGGAGGCGGTCTTGAACAGCCCAGCAATTCCGGATGCTTCGCAGATGGCACCTCCTTCTCTCTTCTTACCAGATACTGGACTAGGTCAGAAGCGGTCTCGAACCACAAGCGCGGCTGCCGAGGGCGATGCCTAGTTCGGATATCTAACCTAAAGGTTAGTGGGAGCTCATGATCGTCTTGTGTGATTGGTGCTAGCAAGACTTCATCGACCGTCCAATTCTCTTCCCCTCGTAGCACTGGCCATAGTAGTAGCGCTATTCTTATTTCAGACAACATGTGGATTGGACCCGATCGCTTCATACTGATCTATCATAAAACGAATTGAATCATCAACACCTGTCTCGATTCAGTTACTTTGCGACTGAGTAGATTGAAAGGATGGAGTTAACTAGGTTAGCAGTGCACCTGGATGCGCGGAAGAATTGAATAAACCTGCTCCAGTGCTGCAATCAACGGTAAAGGCTTGATACCAACCCAGTCTATTGTCCAGCAGTGCAGTATCCCCCTGGTCCCCAGTCGCAGTGTTGGTGGCACACACAAATCCGGGCCAGGGCGGATGGCCGATGATTTGATCCACCCGCTCGCGGCCAAAATTTGACTGGCCATCCCGGAAGAAACGGAAAAAAACCAACTGAGGTAGGTTATTAAAACGCCTTATTTCGCAGCAATGTCGGGTAGTCTCCCGTTTCTTCCGGGCTATCGTATTGAAGTAAAACCGGTACGTTCTATTCACATCAACTTTATCCCTACACACCCGTGGCTTGACCCTAAAATTAGCTCCTATTTTTGAATTGAGCTAAAAAGTCGTTTCTCTTTGCCTTGAAACGCGTAGTTTTGATATGGTTACTCGCAACCCAGCTCGTGCCGGCCTTGTCTTGCCATCGCATCGCACACAACTCACCTTGCTCTATTGTTCTATCCCACTCATCCCAACTCACACTACCCAGCGTGCGCGCTACCACAAGCCGCACATGTTCGATCTAAAGAACGGCATCAGGGTAGACCTCGCAAAGGACCCGTTGCCATCGGCGACGGCCGCGGCGGGCTTGTCGATCCTGGGCCAGGACCCTCTCTCACTGACCACGACGAGCATGGACTATGGCAATGAGACCAAGGCCCTCGAGGCTGAGAGCCAGACCGCTCTGTCGTCTGCTCCCCAGTGGGTTGCTTTCGATCGCAAGGTCTTGCGCTTCAACTGCTACTTCAAAGAGGCTGTGTACTCTTCCCCTATTGAGAACTTCCGTGTCCGTAAGTGCGTGTTGTACTACTACCTTGAGGACAACTCGATGCATATCGCTGAGCCCAAGATTGAGAATAGTGGTATGAATCAGGGTGTGCTTGTTCGACGCCACCGCATCGCTAAGCCCGATGGTTCCCTCTTTTCTTGGGAGGACCTGAACATTGGTGTTGACATCTTGGTCTACGGTCGTGTCTACCGTCTCACCGACTGCGACGCTTTCACACGGGCTTTCCTCGAGGCCAACGGTCGCACTGTTCCTGCTCCTGAGGACATCCCACTCGACCCCTTCACCAAGAAGCACACGGTTCGCGAGAAGGCCCACAACAAGCTCATGAACCCCCACAAGCAGTACATGGAGGCTTCACTTGGCAAGTCTTTCGCTGGAATGGATGTTGAGGCAACACAGAAGTTCTTGCGCAACGACGGCAAGGTCTTGCGCTTCTATGCAACTTGGTCCGATCCCAAGCTCTTTGGCGAGAAGCAGGCATATATCATTCATTACTTCTTGGCAGACGACACAGTAGAAGTTCTCGAGGTTCAGCAGCCCAACAGCGGACGAGATCCATTCCCCGCACTTTTGAAGCGCTGCAAGCTGCCTAAGAATTACAAGGAGACTGTGGCTGACATCTCATCAATTGGCGTTCGCAACACATCTGCATTGTACTACACTGAGGCTGACTTTAAGGTTGGACAATACGTTATGGTCTATGGCCGCAAGCTTTTCATCTGCGGTGCGGACAAGTTCACACAAGAATTCTACATCAAGAACTACGGCATGACAGAGGCTGACTTCCCGCGCCTCAACATGGACGACGATGTCGAGGTCGTGCCTCGCATGCTTCCTCCTCCTCACACTGGTTTCGGCAGCGAAGAAGACTCGCTCAACAGCTTCCTCTTCTTGAACCCCAAGGTGCCCAAGCAGAACTTCAAGAAGCTAATGGAATTCGATGGTCTCATGATGCGCTTCCTGGCTCGGTTCAAGAACCCTCAACCCGAGGATCGTGAACGCCAGTTCATCATCACTTTCTTCCTTGCTAATGACACTCTCTCCGTGTTCGAGAAGTTTACTCGTAACTCCGGTTTCATTGGTGGCAAGTTCCTCGAGCGCACACGAATTAAGAACGAGGTCACTGGCGAGTACTTCAAGCCCACCGATTTCTACGTTGGTGCTGTGCTCCGGATCAACAAGTTCGAGTTCGAGTTGATTGATGCGGATGAGTCGACACAAAAGTGGATGGAACAAAACGAGCACATCTTTGGCGAAGTCCTTGCAAAGCAGAATGAAGTCCTCGCAGCACGAAAGCTGGCGACGCAGTCAGCGCATCAGTTCTAAGGAGTCGGTCAAGCTAGCCGCCTGACCCTTCTTTCCATGGATCGTTGTAGTTGACTGTTCAGGTTTTCTCAAGTTTGAGTTATATTGCCTTCGTCATGTTTTGTTCATAGTAGCCTTGTCCACTCATGTGTTCATATCATGCCACTACTCAATATCCCACCCCTACTAGCGTCACATCAAGACCACCTATCCTTCCTTTACTTCGTAGTTCATCAGTCTGTTCACGAATTTCTTATGTTCATATTATTGGGTTCAATGCGCAATCACCACGCGAATGAACGTCAAATAAGTTGCTGCATTCACACCACCCAAATAAAACGATGCACATCAAAACGTTGAGTATCCAGTTGGCTGTCGAAGTTCTCAGGCCCTGGTCTAAGTCGAAGCTTGGGCACCTCTACCAACGCCTTCGTCGACCCTGTGACAACAAGACCGCGAATCATAATACCGATGCCGTCGGGATGGCTATTTCATTTATCTCAGCCCTTGACACTGAATACATATCTCGCAGCGAATCGATTTGTCCGGGGCGGGTGATCCTATCCACCTTGTCCTGGCCTACAACTAGACCTGCCAAGCAGAATGGCAACATTGCGGTATTTCGTGAGTATCACCGCAAGCGTTGGAAAAAACTCACTGTACGTGTGATACTCCCCACCATAACTCGATCCATCTAGACAATAACGCTGAGTAGCAGCGACTACTCTCAAGAAGCCGGTAGAAGGGTCTCCGCATCGAAACGACTCAATTGTGACACACAATTGGGATACGTGTAGGCGTCTTGAGAATGACTCAGTGATTCCTGAGTCCCGGCTGCGTCAAGATCAACATACGCGAGCTCCAACTCCCCTCGCCTGCGCAGCCAGCGCGTTTACCAAAGTCAGAAAACCCCCACGCGACCCGTCCCAAGAGCGTCCTGAGATCTGCTTATTGTAGCAGTGGATCTGTGGCACACCGCCACACAGCGTGTGTCGCCACAGAACAAACATGAGCTTTAATCCTGATATCCTTGAGCTGCTCAGGCAGGAGCGCCGCCCCTTTGCAGATCGCACCAATTTGAAAATACCCAAGCTGAGTCAAGACAGTGTGGGCGAGGTTGAAGGAAAGATACCAGTCGGCGCGAGCTCACCTGTGAAAAGCTTGTCGGGTCTGGGACCACTGGCATCGCCCAATAGGAATACGCTCGAAAGGGGCGTCCCAATAAGGCTAGGCCAGAGTCCTGTCGAGTTAATCGCCGGTCGGGATACGGGACCATCGAGGTTCGGGGGTCGAGAAGGACCTCTATCTTCTTCATATTCTCACTGTTCTTCGAATTCCACTACAACTACTGCTGATTATATTAGCCCAGTCCGCGTCCTGTGCGGAATCTATCATTTCCCACCACTCGATCCCGGTGCCAGCGACCAAGCTGCGAACGTCCTCGGCCAAAGCGGAGCCGACAGCAACAGCACACAGGACCCCAATTTTCCTCACCAGGTGGTCTGTCTTTTTGATGACGACGACGATTACGCGACCCAAACGGCGATTTCGCCCGTTAAGAGCCCACTTTCAAGTGACTCCGACGGAAAGGAGGAGACCATCTGGCGGAGGTCCAAAGCTTATTCTACTCGACGGCGCCTAGTACTTGAAGACACGGACTCTCCCTCCCAACTTACTAGCGTCAATGGACTGCATTCGCACGACCATAGGAAGACGCGGAAAAATCACTTTGTCGAGCAACTTACCTCACCGACTCGAGCATCAGCCTCGTCTTCGTCTTCTTCCTCGGATAGGCCAGGAAATTTCTCGTATTCATTAGGCTTAGGAGCATCGCCAAGGTTAACCGGAACGTCATCTTGGAGTTCTAGTGGGACGTCAGATTGGAGTTCTAGTGGGACGTCAGACTGGAGCTCTAGTGATTCGAGTCGTGCTACGACCACATCCAGTGACTCAGACTCGGAGGCCACTTCATCGTTGAGTTCATCAGGCACTTGCTCCGACGACACGGGAAAGAAACGAACGCCCCAGACCAAGGCTCCTACTTCAAGGATGAGTCGATCACTGCTCGCTTCAGGTTCATCAAACAGTCGAACGCGTCACCCCTTGAGTGCATCGACTCGGAGCGAAGATGGGAGCGATAGTGAGCACGATTCTCAACAAGAAAACAACGTTTTTGGCTCCCCTCGATCTCGAAGAGCTGACCGTCGGAAGAACCACGCAACCGCAACCTCGCGCGCATCCTCTACATCATCGATGGCAAATGTTGCCATGCTAACGATGCCACGGAAGAAATGGTCGTATGAGCCCGAAGTTAAAGACAAGTTTGAAAAGGGCGTACTCAAGATTCAGTCAATCATTGGGGTCAGACGTGTCCCCGTACAGCAAGATATTTACAAGAAAGAGTTAGCGGAGGCATACCACAATATCTCGTTATATCGCACTGGCACGGTACAGACATGTATAATCTGTAAATGTGGCGTAGGCACTGAAGCCACAGCCTGTATTGTATGTCAATTCCCATTCCATGCTTTTTGCGCAGGAGAGACGTCAATATCCACCGGATGGACGTGCCCTAGATGTTCAGGCACAAAGACACTGGGAACGCTTCGGCGTGATTATCAAACTAAAGCACGAGCCTATCTCGAGATCTTCCGTAACACAAAGCCACAGCATTGGCCTTCTCTTCAGTCCGAGTATCCTCAGTTTGCGCACGTGCGATGTGAGTCTGATATTCCGGAGTTTGGATCAGACTTGCACAAGGAGGATGTTGTCGATGGCGCTCCTGTGGGAGAGTCTATGAACATGCAAACCCAGTTCCTATGTAAGTTTGAGGGCCACAGTTACCGCGCCTCAGCATGGATTCCGCGCGCTTGTATTATTGCCAATGACATCAGGTACAAAACCAATTATCGCAGGAAGATGGCCGAGTTTCTGCAGTGTGAAGCCGCAGGGAAGCTACACCAAGTCAATCCCATTACATACGTGTCCATCAGGCCAGAAAACCTCGAGATCGATAGGATTCTTACCCACACCCGCGGTCCCAGACAGTTATATTACGTCAGCTGGAAGTCATGTCCGCTCTCGGAAAGTACGTGGGAAGAAGAGTCAAGTCTACTTGACCGCAGGGCAGATCAGGAGAAGCTGCGAGAGTACGAGGAGTCTAATAAGCGTCCGCGCAAATACCCTGACATCGTATCAGAGGCGCTAGCTGAGCTTCGAGAGAAATCACGAGAGGCAATTGTGAATCGTATCAAGGAGCGACAGACTGAGCTGATTGGCGTCAAAACTATGCTTGACAAGGAGAAACCCACCGAAAGAAAGGGAGATCACAACGATTCTCGTTTACCCGATGCTGCCGATGACGTAGAACCAGTTCTGGAAAGCGGTGAGAAGCCTCTTCCATTCTCCGAAGTGAAAGTGAGCCCTGATTCGAGCTTAGACGACCTCAGATCAGTGGCGTTTCGATTGTTCCTTGCGACAAAGATACAAGCGCTCCTGCCCCTTGAGAAACGATCCCTTCGCTCATATCAGATAGAAGGCATTGTTTGGCTTGTTGCGAAGTATACACAACTCCAGAGTTGTATTTTGGCGGATGAGATGGGTTTGGGCAAAACTGTACAGAGTGCTTCGTTTTTGCAGTTCCTGTATCAATATGCTGGGGTCATGGGGCCATTTCTTGTTCTTTGTCCCCATTCCACTTTGCAGCATTGGGGCAACGAGTTCAAGTCGTGGTCAACATTGCGATATTGCATTTACGCGGGTAAACAGAGGGACCGTGAGATCATCCGAAACTATGAGTTCAATGTAACAGATGCTACTGGATACCTTACTTTCAAGGTACTCAAGCCACAGGTTGTTATCACGACGTACGAGCTTGCTGTCACCGACTATGATTACTTGTCGAAATACCCGTGGAAGGTTGCTATTTTCGATGAAGCGCAGCGTTTAAAGAACCATCGCGGAAAGGGCTACGATCTATTTATGAACTTATATCTTCCGTTCAAGGTCCTCCTGACTGGCACTCCGATCCAAAACAGCGTCGATGAGGTTTGGTCTTTGCTCCACTTTATGGACGAGTCTAAGTTTAACGATCTTGACGGGTTCATGAAAGAATTTGGAGACATGAAAGACCACAGTCAGGTATTGGCACTACAACAGATTTTGAGGCCACGGCTATTGCGAAGATTAAAAGGCAATGTTGAGACGGAGTTAAAACCACTGCGAGAAACCATCATTGAAGTCGAGCTAACGCCGATTCAGAAGAAGCTCTATAAGGCGATTTTCGAGCGTAATGTTGAGATCCTAGTAGGAAACTCAAGAAAGAATAACATTTCATTGAGTAACATATCCATGCAGCTACGTAAGGTTTGTAACCATCCCTTCTTAATCGAGGAAGCCAGATCAATTTACCTCGCTGAGACCGCACCTCTTCTCGAATCTCGTCGACGGGAATGTTTAGCTGCACTTGATGCGCTCGATCCGCAACCAACTGCGCCGGAGAGGTACGAAATGGAAATGGGAGTTGAACGTCAGTTGCAAGCAGGTATCTTAGCGGAGTCGAGTGCTAAACTCAAGGTCTTAGATAAGCTCCTTGACAAACTTCGCAAGGGCGGTCATAAGGTGTTGATCTTTTCTAACTTCAAGATCATGCTGGATATCATTGAGGAGTTCTGCGACTATCGCGGCTATCGCCACTCTCGGATTGACGGCGATACACTCAATCGCCAGGCGCTTATTGATGAGTTTTGCGCACCAAACTCGCCTACGTTCGTGTTCCTACTTTCGACGAGAGCGGGTGGTACCGGAATCAACCTCACCCCGGCAGACGTCGTTATCATGTATGATTCTGATTGGAATCCTCAACAAGATCTCCAGGCGCAGGCGCGTGCTCATCGCATCGGACAAACCAAGGTTGTTCGAATGTTTAGGCTACTTACCAAGAATACTTATGAGCAGTTCATGTTCTCGGCCGCAAGTCAGCGGCTCGGCTTGGATAAAGCAGTTTTACAAACCATGGCTCAAGGCTATGCAAATGAAAGTACTGAAGCCGATGCATCCGCGCTATCCTCGCGTGATAGGCAAGAGCAAGTGGAAAACCTGCTCAAGTACGGTGCATATATGGCATTCGTACAGTCTCCGGATAGTTCCTCTGCAGCTGAAATTACAGACGAGGAAGTTACTCGAATCATTGAAGGTTCGGAGGATACGGAGCACTCTAGGGAGATCAAAGACGCAGCAGCTGCTGCGGCGGCGGCGAATACGTTCAACCGTGTCATGTTTATGGCTGAGGAGAATGGGATTTCCCTGGACGACCCGGAGTTTTGGAACAAGATCGGAATCCCCAGGACCCAACCTGAGCCTCAAGGCCCACTCGAGCGAAGTGCGCGCCGTCGCCAGGCTGTCACAATTGCTTCTAGCTCAAGTGAGTCCGACAAGGAATCAGATTCTGAGTATCATCGGTCTGAGTCTCGTTCTGAGAGCTCCGACAATGAGCCGTCCAATGAGACCCATTCTGTAAAGAGTGCTCGGAAGCAGGTCTCGATCCAGGCGATCCAACCTACTGAGGCTGGGTATTCCACTGAGTCCATTGGGAATAGGAAGCTTGCGAAGAAAGCGAAGGCTGCCAACAAGGCGCAGACGCCGACTCCGCCCTCTCAGCTCACTCAGTTGACCCTGACGGATGAGCATATTCAGATGCAAACGACGGCTTCTCTTCTCGAACCTACGGTGGCGCGTACCTTGCTAACAGGTGAGGTGGAGGATGGTCCGATTCCCGATTTAGAGGTTGCACCTGAGTCGTATGGAATCAACTACTCGCTGGAACAGAGCAAGTGGTACCCAGCGCTACTAAGAATTTTCTACGAAGCCGTCGCTATGTTCGGTTACGGAAACTGGAGTAGCGTTCGGAATTACATTTTGTGCCTGATTCGAAGGAAAGAGTTACTTGATCCGCGAAAGGTTGATACCCTGCCCAAGCCCAGGGATCCTTCACAGGGCTATACGGCGGAGGAGCTTGATTTACCACTTACTCCCTCTGAATTGGCCATTCTCACCATTTCCCTCATTAAGCGCGCAATCTATCACACCATTCAACAAATGGAACTTCATGACTCAGGTACCACACAATCCGTGCGTGATCGTTTTGACCAGTTTGTGAGCACCATAATAGCCATTCCATGGGTTGAAGTTCTACGCCAACCGGAGTTCCTGTCCGATTTGTCACTTATCGTCAAAGATGATGTTTTACGAGCACTACCGGACACTCCTCCTGCGCTCGCATCAGATACACCTCTTCCAACACAAGAGGAGGTTGCTATTCTACGTAGAACGCCTGAAGTTGCAGCACCTGGCGAAGTAGGATCGTCATTTTTACCTCCTCCCTATTTCTCACACCCGTCCCAACTGCGAAGAGTGGTGTGTGCTTTGCACTCGGCCGCGGTTCAATTTGATCCCTGCTTCCAATCGCCTGTCGTCTGCGCTGATTTTGTGGCTGAGATGACAGCATTCACCTACGGTCTTGACATGATAGCAATGGTTCGGCGCCTGTTCGGTTCCCCGCACGTGCCTCCCCTCCCTTTACTGCCTCGTAAAGCATATGAGGCATTGCGGACGACTGACTCGAAATTGTTTTCACAGTTCGTAGAATTTAGGAAAGCCTCAGCTACAACCCCACAAGCTCAAAGTAAGTCGGCACATATCGATCTGACAGCTGATTCAACCTTCGCAGATCCACCGCTCTCGAGCAGCACAACGCCCTCTAGTACGCCGACTAAAGGTTTTAATGACGCCAATGTCTTGGCAGGCAAGCTTGCCAGACTTCAGGACACATTGCTCTTCGTTAGCACACGATTCAATTCGCGTCCAATTGTAGCGCCCGCTCCGTACAATGCTCGCTCGGTCTACACGAACATCTTAGAGCGAAATGGTTTCAAGGTTTCGCCATCGGGATTCGCCTACGTCGACGCTAGCGAGCCTAGCTGTACGCGCTTCCCGATCGGAATCGTCCCGCTGCGTTGCGTGTCAGAAGAGGCCGATCGAATCTACCCAATGCGTAGCACTCGCATGGAAAGACACCCCAATGGGACGCTCTTTAGCTGGACACATGCCCACGACCGTCACTTGTTGGCATCGGTTCTGTACCTCGGCTGTGAACGGACACTAGGAGAGAAGACTCCGAACCAAATGTGGCTTCGTCCGTGGTCACACTTCGTCTTAAAGCACCCTGACTTCATTTTCCATGATGATCCATACGTACGCGCGCTCTATTCAGAGTTGGTGCAGCTGTCTAAAGCCCGATCAGAAACGCGAGTCGTAGGTGTAAGTTCAGGAATGGTGTACAGGTGGCGGTCCAATCAGGAACAAGTCATGAAAGGGAGGCTACTGGCGTAAGCGAATCATCTAAGAGCCTTGATAGACAACGAAGTCGTGTTGTGCTCGCCTTGAAGAAATACCAAGGACACATGCTCAAGAGGCTGACGGCTTTGATGCGAGTTATAGCGCTTCACTATGCCAAGCTGGATCAAAGTCAGAATCGTGTGATTTCGCCCTCAACTCATCCCACGCATCCATAACGCTGCCGTTGTACAGTTTCTGGTCGGCGCTATGAATTAACTTAGCAATACACATTGTTGTTTCACCAGTGCCAGGAATGAACACATGAAGAACATATGACATGAGACATGGGAGTTTATTGACAATGGACGCTGATAGAGAACGAGTTGTTCGTGTTCAGGTATGATGATGCTATGTTAGTGTGACTCGCATAGTATAGCTCTTTTGGTCATGTGCCAGACGAACATGGCGAACGCCGGACATGACATCACATGAACATGCCGTACCGCTCTTCAAGCTAGCACCAGTGTCGACGACGAATCCACTGGAGCTTACTTGGATGCGGGGCCCTGAGTGTTGGCGGCAGCAGGAGCAGCGCCTGCAGCAGGGGCAGCAGGGGCAGCAGAGGCACCGGCGCGAGGGCACTGGCATCGCTGGTCAACGGGGACATCAGCGAGTGCAGTCTCAATGTGCTTGCCGCATCCAGCCCAGGTGGGGCGTTGGCCTAGATATGAGCAGGCATACATGATGTAAGTTAAGCAATGAGCGGGGTGGGCTTGGCAAGCAAGATGTCAGTTTGGGGCCATGATCCCTCACAGGCCCCGGCTAGCCGGCTCAGGCCACATCACATCACGTGCGATAAGCGCAAGTCGGACTCTCGTGCCAAGTTTCCGTTTCACTTCAAGTCAGATATCGAGTCACTTCCGAGACTATTGCACATTACATATGCGTTTAGGGTGCGTATTCTAGTCCGCATGCGTCATTTAAACCAATATACCGGACCATACCGCACGTCGCGGTGCAGGAACTGAGCACACGAGTGATACGTACAAGTGGAGCAAGTGACCTTGTAGCACATGACTAGCTTTTGCAAATTCTATACGCGCGTGCGAGAGGTGCGTCGGGGTGAAAATTTGTAAGAAGCATCTTATATATGACGAACTATCGAATGATGTTTTCTGCACGCCCGCGCATCATGTCCATCCCCGCCATTCAGTCGGTTTACATGACCGCACATGACTTGTGGAGAGCATGTCATTTAGCCGCATGCGGCTAAAATGCTCTGGAGCAGTCGTTCCAGAACAGTCCTCGTCGAGCAGGCTTTTCGGGTGCTGGGCGTGGCCAGAAGCCGAGGCAGGGCCGGACATGCGCTGAGAGTGTGGCGTACCATCCATACAGTGCCTTTCCTGAGTACGCAATTAAGGATCCAACACTCGCCAAGAGGGAGATTTATCAATCTTGGCTGAAGAGAGCAGTGGAGTGTGAGGGGGATAGCTGTTAGAATGAAGAGCTCATGGCATAATAATTAGCAAGCAAGCTGCAGCTGGCTCTCCAAGCTCATTTCCGCCCCCGAGACCGTTCGCTGACTTGCCCATCATTGCCAAGGCACGCCCGCTCCTTCGCTCGACACGCCTGGACAAATTTCGACTTTTTCATTTTACGCGCTCAATCTCGAGAGCGGAGCGGGGTTCTGGATTTGACAAAGATATACGGCCCACGACGTGCCGGTGGGATTTGGCAGAAAGAAGAAACGAAGACACGACACCTGGTTCGCCAGTGGCGTATTACAGGTCCCGTTCGACGATATACTCATATATACAAGACAGCCACAAAGCATTTTTCGAGAAGCCGTCTCCGAGACTGACCTGAAGGTGAACTTGTCCGGATAAACAACTCCAGAAGGGTAGCTCCGTTTGCGTTTGTCCGCCAGGAGTGGACATATTTACACGCGGAACGACCACTCCCCAAGAACTAATGACGAAGCGAGCCTCCCTAAGGTGATAGAACAACGTCGACTAACTCAAGATGAGAAGCGCAGTTACGGGATGCGAGACGATGGGTCAACACACTTGGACAGCCGCGATGGGGCTAGTCGAATTCGTCCGCCACGACAGTGACGCTCGTCGTCTACTTGAACGATCCATAGTCGTAGAGTTGGGAGCAGGTACGGGCTACTGCGGTTTGCGCCTCGCAACGGAGCTCTGTTGTGAACCTGAGAGCTCGGACGCTATAAGATGCTTGATTCAAACGGATCATATCGACCATCTCGTTGAGAACATAAGGCAGAGTCAGAGCGATTGTCTCGCTCGCCTGAAGGATAAATGCTTAGTGTGCCGAGGTGGCCGATCCAGCCCCTCCTCTCCCTGTCGTCGCCACGATAGCGCTATGTTCATGGCGATGAAGGTGGATTGCTACAATCCATTGGACGTCGAAGCACTTTGCAGGCGAGCCGCAGATGCCGCAGCCGCCGCCGCCGTCGCTCCAGCAGCCGATGCGGAGCTCCCCGACGCTGGCAATCGATCTCGACTTGTTGTGGTGTGTTCTGACGTGACGTTTGATGCAGCGGTTGTGGAATCCGTACTCTGTTCCGTGGCGCAGATTCTGGCAAATTGGGAATGCGAGCACAAAGAACCAGGGGTATGTCTATTGGCACACGTTGACCGCGACGAAGAGTCCCTCCGTCGTATCTATCGGACTTGCCGACAAGTTTCGCTTGACTTTCTGGATCGTGAAAATAACAGGAGTTTGCTGTTTGTCTCGAGCGGTGATGAGCACGTCGATGAGGATAAGGGGATACAGCTTCTAAATGAATGCCCAGAGTTGGGTCATGATGACGTGACTGGAGGTGCCATCCGCTTGCACGTCCTCAGGCTCTATCAGCCTGATGAGTTGCCACGTTCTGGTGGCAACGCTAGTAGCAATAGCGAGACCAAGAAATGAGCGAAAGGCTCGTTTATGGAAAAGTGCAACGTTCAAAGATTTGGGAACAGATGCGCTTGGATAGAGTCGAGAGATTGACGCCAGGGCAGCAGATCTTACAACGACTGCAGCGTTGTAAGGTATGCATGCACATTCTGTCTTTGAACATGGCGCTAACATGGTATCATCAGCACCCTCAATAAATAAATGAAACGATTTAGTTCAAGATGCATCAATCTGTCGCAATCAGCTGCCAAGCAGGCTCCAGCCGTAGAGGACGTAACAACGTACTCCACTTAAGCCAGGCCGAAAGCCTTCTTATAGAAGTTAATGAGAATGTTGACACCGCGTTCCATCTCGCGCTTGTTCTCAGGGTTGTTGAAGTCACCGCGAGCAGCCATGAAACCATGGTGCATGTTGGGGAAGCGCTCAAAGACGGAGATAGGGTTGCTGCCCTCATGAGCCTTGACGAGCTTCTCCTCCTCCTCCATCTGAGGATCGTCCTTAGAAAGCAAGAGGCAGACGGGTGCCTTGGGAAGAGGGTGGAAGAAGTCGTGGCGGAAGAAGGAAGGGTGGGGGCTGGCAGTGGCATCAGAGAGACCTGCCTCAGTTGCCTTCATGGCGACCTTGCCACCCCAGCAGAAACCCATGGCGCCGATCTTCTTGACGCCTTGAGCACGCAGTCTCTCCACAAGAGCTGTCCAAGAAGCGCCGAGCTTTTCCCAGGTACCTACCTCGCCAATCCACTTCATCAACTCGGAGGCCACGATGGGCTTGTCGAGAGGCCAGGGCTCGCCGTCAAGGAAGTCGGGCATGATAACACGAGCACCGACGCCCTCTGCGATCATGTCGCAGACCTAGATTGATCACGCATCAAGTACGCGGGGGGAGTGTCAGAGGGTCAGCCAATGCCGGGATATGTACGCAATTCCAAGGGCCCATCAAAGATCATTCATTACCGTGCCTGGAGTATCATCTGCCTTGTATGGCCTGAGCACTGACTAAGTGAGAGGCGTCGCTGAGGCCAGCAAACCGCCAAGCCTGTGACCCAGTCAGTGATACGCACAGCTCAGAGCGATGGAGTTTCATCTCACCAGAGGGAGCTCCTATCTATGTGGGTCTCGTTCACACGATCGAGCCGTCAGATCTCGATTGGTAATTTGCATAACAAGATTCCATGCTAAGTGTGTTAATTCCGCGTATCCATCATGTGCACGTAATTGGACCTACCTGCATAGCCTGAGGCGAGAAGCCAAAGATATCATAGCAAACCACGATAGCATACTCGGATTTTTCGTCGCCGGTCTCGTAGTACATGCGACCTTTGGGCTTGTAGGTCGCCTTAACGCCTTGTCGATCGGTTGGGCAGCACGGAGATGACATTGTTACTTCAATGCAGTGTTGGATCCTGTCTCAAATCGACTATAGATCTGCTCGGAATCAGGGTCAATCCAGGGTTTTCACCCTGAAAAAGATATTCTCCGTGAGGAAATATCTGCAGCGGGGCGGTTTCGCTCCGGCTCGTAGAGACGGCCAACAATTATGATTTTTACATCGGAGCGCGCCTCGCAGCGAGATCTGTCTCGATGTGACAGTAACTCCGCGCAAAAACCCACCATTCGAGCCTGCATATCCACGCATCTGCGCACCCAGATGCGTGTCGAAACTTTTCTTTTTTGGTTGGATTGTTTAGCCTCATGCGGCTACCTCTTTCGCGGCGAACCACGCGCACCCCGCTTCGCCTCATGCTGGGCGAGCTGTTGCAGGATTCGAAAACCGCCAGCAGCGCTCCACGGCGGGTAGATGGGATCAAATTCAAACCCAAACCGTCGAGATTGACAGTTATTGGGACTTGGATCGTGATGCAATGGAAGTAGTTTGAGGGGTGTAGCGGGGCGTGCGGGACCGGGAAATATATATATTGGATGCATCAAAGCGTGATCTACCTAAAGCTAAGCCACGCACTCACACGCACTGATTGTGTGACACAGATCTACACTCGACATCACGCTACGAGTCACATGCCTGCATCATACTTGTCACTTGTTGTTGTTTACCTGCGTGCGTGGCCCGATGTGCGTGCGCGGGCGTGGCCTGCGCCGCACCACAGACTCCCAAGCACCGTCAGCATGTGATCCTCCGGTATGGAGTGCAACCGCCTCCGCAACGCGTCTCACGCAACGCGAGATTCGACAGATTCAACCGCGAGATGCGGTTTCCCCCAGGTGATCGAATAGGATTGCATTGCCAGATAGGAGCCTAGTTGGACTCGGTATTCACCATCGCTTCGTCTTATCCTTCCCCACCCGCTTGCGGTCCAACTCAAGACTCTAGGGTGCACTACACGACCTCACGAGTCACATGGGACGCATTGCAGACTCATCTTCGGTTGCCTTCTCGAGGTCAACTGCCGTCACGGGCAGCAATACCAGCAGTACCGACACCAAGGGCAAGAGCGGCAAGGGCCGGATGTCGCCGCAACAACAGACGCCGCCGCCGCCGCCGCCGCAGCAGCAGCAGCAGCAGCAGCAGCAGCAGCAGCAGCAACAACAACAACAACAACTCCAGCACTCGCAGGAATTCAACAAGAGCCAGTACACCTTCACGCAACGCCGTAAAGACTTCTTCTGGTCGTATGACACACCCGAACCACACGCGGCTCGAAGAGAGGCAATCCTTCGGGTGCACCCAGAGATCAAGCAGCTCATGGGCCCAACTGGCGCTACCAAGTGGACCGTACTTGCAACTGTGTTGCTTCAAGTCTTTCTTGCCTTGAAGGCTACGGACTACTCTTGGACCGTGGTTGCGATTGCTGCGTACTGTATTGGTGCGTTCGCGAATCAATCCTTGTTCCTTGCCATTCACGAGTTGTCACACGGCCTTGGCAGCAAGTCAATCATCCGCAATAAGATCTACACCCTGCTCGCGAACTTGCCTATTGCCTTCCCCTACGGTATCACCTTCCGTGCATACCACAAGGAGCACCATCTGTACCAGGGACATGATCAAATCGACACTGATATCCCCACCTGGTTCGAAGCCTACAAGTCTACCCATACCTTTAAGAACTACTATCTACACTGTGCAGTCAAGACGCTCTTTCTCATTTTCCAAGTCTTCTTCTATGCAGGTCGCCCGATGTTCGTACGCCCCGAGACACTCAAGCGCAACCGTGGTACTTGGTTCTGGCTCAACATCCTCACGATCATTATCTTTGACTTGTGGATTATGGTCGTTGCTGGTAGTGTGAAAAGCTTGTTCTACCTACTTTTCTCGACCTTCTGTGCCTGCAGCCTGCACCCAATCGCGGGCCACTTCATCTCTGAACACTACGTGTTCGATGATCCTCGCTATGAAACCTTCTCGTACTATGGTCCCTTGAACTACTTCACGTACAATGTTGGCTACCATAACGAGCACCACGATTTCCCCAACATCCCATGGACGCGCCTCAAGAAGGTGCGTGAAATTGCACCCGAGTTTTATGAGAACTTGCCTCAGGTCAAGTCATGGTTTGGTATTTTGGTCCGTTTCATCTTCGATGAGTCCGTTACGCTCTTCAACCGAGTCAAGCGTCCTCACAACGTTACCACTTACTCCAGCTGGGATAAAGCCGTTCTCACGATTCCTGCCCAGACTCAGGAGAAAACCTCGGATGAGACGTCTTCGGATTCCGACTCAGGCATTCCTACAGTTGAAGGAGTCGCAGCCCAGGTCAGCAACACTTCCGCGACTCTTAACGCAAAGAAACTCACCAAGCGAAGCGCCAAGACTTTGTAAAATGTTGATTTTGTTTGGACGTGTATTGGTACGATATGACTAGTCAGTGGATCAAGGCATAGGGTTCGACGCGAACCTCTGAGCATCGCTCACGATTACGTTGCCCATATCCCGCTTTCGTTCACACATGCGCGCTTCGCGCAACAATGTCACCAACGTAATCAGATGGGTGAACAGTTCCGTTTCCCCGCTTTGTTTGTACGCAAAATCATTCATATCTTCACTAGACTGATAGCGCCACTACTAGCCTGACTTACAAGTGGTTGACTACCGTTAGCTTACTGCTATTGCCACTACATTACCCATCACCTTGTTTCATCCATTATCGTCTTCTTTGGTTCGTTTAGTTCCCATGACTATGCTTTTGGAACGCACACACTCTCACTGCATAGCACGCTCGCCAGTCTGCCTCCGTGTTTTGTTGGAAAGAATGTAGAGAGACATTGATACACAGTCTCCCATTCTTGCGTGGTAACCTTAAAGTCCAAATGACTGAGATACTCACATGGGCACCACCTGAATGCAGGTGTCTAAATTGGAATGTTGAATCGTCATTTACTGTGCTAGACTCAACGTTCGTCATAGTTCTTTTTGTTGTCCTCTTCAAGTGCATTGTCTCCACTTCTATTCTCGTTGATTTCTGCCACCTTTCGGATCGTTCTCATCACGTCGACCTCATTTCGCCTTAGTACCTCTTTGGACGGTCAAATTCATAACACGAAACGTTTATCGATACCATCTTCCAATCTGAGTCAAGCGAGTGCAGGGTTCTATTCTAGTTTCGTGACTCTTCTGGCTTGTCCCCCCTTCCCCCATCTCCCTCCCCCCGAAGAATCGCCGCTGCTTTCAGATCTTGTTACCGGTATTACACCTTATCGTGCGACACCAAGTCGATCCGACTCGCTGATTTCCCACCCTGAGATTGCGGCATCCACGATCAATCAACGCTTCCATTCCACTCCATTCTACTTTTTTTCGCTGCACACTCTTGCTCATTTTTCCCATGATCACCTGTCATGTCATAGTCCTAGACACTTTTGGTTCGAATTCAATTGTCGACAAATTCACATCCTTTTATTTGCCCAAATTAGCTGCACGAATCCTCACAGTTTTCGTGCGCACATACAGTTCCACTGCCTATGATTTGCACTTGTACCTCTCAGGGAGTAACTCTGTAATCTTGAACCCATCAAGAGCGATCTTGAACGACTTGTCAGCGCGACCTGCAGCTGCTGGAGCGGCCACGCTCGCTTTGAGTGCAGAGACGAACTCAAGCGGATTCGCATGCAATAACTTGTTCGACAGCGTCTTCTCAACGTTTCCTCTAGATTTTACCAGTCTTGGGGTAATAACCGCCAAGCTAAAGTTGAAAGCGCGAGGGTCACTTTCGTCCACATCAGCTACGAGCCGCATCGACAAACCAATTACATGACGATCCAGCAAAACAGTACTGCGGTCCGTTCTTGTAGAAAGCGGGGTTGGATAGACTGCATAGGCGTCACTTGAGAGGGTTTCGGCCCCTGACTCTTCCCGATACAATTGTGTCGCCAGATAGACTTCGGACCATAGATTCTCAAGGAAGGGTAGAATCCGCTCAAATATATTCTTCAGCGCCACTTTCGAGTCGTCGAACACGTTAGAATTGCTCTTGTTCATAACGGCACGGAAATGATAGAACCGATGAATTTGGTTCAAAGACGCCATATATAACCTACTGATAGGGACTAGAGGTGGTTCGACCTCTTCTTTACGCTTCAAAGCCTCATTCGTCCCAATATCCACTGCAGATGCAACCGAGGGGATTACGTCTCGGTGTGAATCGCCGTGCGATCCCTTGAGCGCAGCAATCACTTGAGCGTTGATGTTCTGAGCACGGTGGGTGATCTGGGCGAGATGGGTCTTCATCGCAGGAGACAAGGCGCTGTCTAACTGCTTGGGGGCAGGCTGCGCGGGAGTAGTGGGCACACTCGCAGACGCTCGCAACACTCGACGCTGTGACCTGGAGGTCTTCATGCCATCGGTTTGTTGGGTGGCTTTGGGGCTTGTTGCAAGAGGCTGTTGAACATGCATTCGAGGCGCTGGCTCGTTCGCCGTCTTCGATGGCATTGACGACACTTGTTCCTCAACGTCTGCCTTGCCACGTGCAAGATTTTGCAACTGCATCATCTCCCTCTCAAGGTTACCGAACTCAGCAAAGATCTCAAGATCTGATGGTCGAAGAACATATCCAGAGCGAATCGGTTGGCGTGGCTTGGAGTCTTCACCGGGATGCTTCCTATCGATTTCGGTCGTGAAAGCCTCATGCCTCAGTCCCTTGGTAGAAGGGAAGCTCGAAGGGATACTCTCGGGTTTGATGGCTTCAGCGGACACTGTTCTGGTTGAAGGAGTGACGAAGCTTTGTTTCGACATTACTGCTTCGAGTTCACGTGATTCTTCTTCATGCTCATGCTCATCGCGCTCTTCAATCACTTGAGAGATAATACTTTGCAGTGCTTGCCGACTGATCTGCTGCTCATAAGCGGTTCGTTGAGGGCTTGACTCCAGCTTGGGCGGAGATGAGATAATCCCAGGTGAGTTGCGTGATGAGTGAAGACGAAGCCTTGTTGCTCCAGGTGAATCCTTCTGCTTTGCATCAAAGTGCAGCGTCGTTTGAGAACCTGGGGACATGACATTCGGAGATTCCTCCGTGGACTGGGTGCGTCCTTGTCGAGGTGTCGAAATAACGTTGGAAATTCGAGGAGATGCAAGCTGATGATAGAGGTTAGCAAGCTTGTCTGAGCCATTCGTCATCGGAGCTAGGGGTGAACCGATCGGTGATCCGATTGGTGATGCGACTCCGTGTGGTCTATCAAGATGGCTCCTCATCGCTGATGCCTGAGGACTGGGTGCGAAAATGTCAGCTGCTGAAGTCGGGAAAAACCGTAAAGTCCCTGCACGATCGATGGCCGAACGTAGGGGCGTGGCAGCCAACCGTTCGGCCCGTTCAAGCCACTGGCGTCGATTTTGAGCGATCGTGGCAGTTGTGATTGCATTTGCATCATGCGCGACCTGATGCACTCTCTCGTGCGGAGCTGGTTTCGACTCGATTTGAAGAGAGGTACTCTGGGGTTGACTCAGCACCTTGTGCGGCGCCTGGTTCTGCGACCCGAGCTCCGGAGACACATCCGGCGAAGAGACACTATCTTCGACGTATACTCGACGACTTGTTCGAGCGGCTCCAAAAGATCGTTTTGGCCTAGACCAGATGCCACTGCTTGCGGAGCTCTCACCTTGTGAGTGCTCATCGTTCTCGGCAATCGAGCTAATTTCTGCCACGGTATCGTCTGCAAAAACATCAGCGTACATGTGCGATGTAGACGGGGATGCCTTCTGGCCCCCCTGCACAGTTTTTCGCTGATGGGATGTTTCCCATGCTTGATCTTGTGCCTGAATTGCCGTGCGAATCAGGTCTTGCTGCTGCTGTGGCTGTTGCGGCTGTTGCGGCTGTTGCGGCTGTTGCTGATGCTGCGACTGGCTGGATCCTGTTACTACTGTGCGGCTACTCTCTCCCTCAACAACCGTTTGGTGGTTAGCAGGTTGAACTTGGGGGAGCGACTTGGTCAACTCACGCGAAGACTGACCGGCAAGGAAGCAAGCTACCTCTTCTAGATCTTGAGAGTTGGTCTCTTCGGAACCACCGAGCAAGAAGATCGGGTCGGCTCCTCCTAGGCGCATTGTAGGAGATCCAATGGGGTATCTCATCGCAGCGAGAGTGCATGGGGTGGGCGGAATCGCTGTCTCTGCTGGCTTTACATTGGTACTGGCACCATTGGAAAGTTGCCTCGCAATGGACTGAATCGCCAGGAGCGGAGATCCCAGTGAAGGTGAACGCTTGGCCTTTGGCAACGATCCCTTGGCCAAACTTCCGATTGGAGATATATTCCCTGCTGAGGCGATGTTCTGATCATTGATCCACGCGTGATTATCCTGTACTCCACTGTGGATACCGCTCAGTGCACAGTCCTTTTGGACTCGCTCGATGGGACCGCGGAACTCGGTGATGTCTTGGTCTACCCAATCCAGAGACGTGTCATGCTCTAGCTGGCCGGCGGACCCTGCTGGATTCACATTCGAGGAAGCCGTCGAGATGTCGAGCAACGACAGGTTGCGTACGACTCGATCAGGGCTAAACATCGAGTGCGGAGGGCTTGCCCCGTCCATGGGGCCTCCCTGGAGGGACTCTCGAGGGCTCTGTGAGGGCGTCGAGAGCATGTGCACCGGAGTGCTTTGCGGTGCAATCGATAGGTAGGGGTGGAGCAAATCGGTCAGCACCAACGGTGTGACGCCCTGCCAATTGATCTACCCTACTTCGAATGTCTATTCAGGTTTGGGCACGTTTTCCTTCCTAGGCAGGGTTGGAAAAGCGGTCCGTTCGTAATGAAAGCCGAGGTCTGTTCACGTGCAACTTGGATAGATCGGCGTAAGTCTAGACGGAATACAATTGAATACAGTTTATCAATGAGTACACACTCGGTTATACCCAGAAATACAACTCGTAAAATGTAGTTTCTAGAGCTCTCCGAGCCGTTACAGTTTCCCCTTTTCTCGACGCCTAGCGTTTGAGCCACAGTGCCTCCGCATGCTTGCTCACGTCTAGACTACTCAGGAACATCTGCCACGCCTATATGCAGCTGGACCTGGCGAGACACCCTTGGCATCACCGGTAACCCCTTGGTAACACAGTTGCGGCCCGAGGTGCGGAAGCGAATTCAGGACGAGTTCCGAGTCTCGCACAAGGCCTTCTGCCCTGAGAATCCTTGAAGATTCGCGAAAGCCACTGGAAATCTCACTCAATGAACGAAATGGGCAGCCTCTGACTGTATGCCTCACTCTGGACCCCTGGACCTGCGTCCAGCGCAGGCCTGAAACTAGCCGTTGGATTCAAAAATTCGAAACGCGTAGCCTATCCGTCCTGGCCCAGAAACGAGCCGATGAGCTGAGGAGTTACGGATTTTTGTAACGTGCGTTGGAAAGGCATTTTGGGGCTGTAACTCGCGTGCCAGTGCGTGCTGCGCTGGATCTCCGTTGGCATTCGATTTCACATCAGTGTATACATCTATTGCATATTTTCTCAATCAGCGACATGCACGCCTAACCCCTGATCTAATCGTCTAGGGACTGCGCTTCACATGAGCAGCAAGAGCGAGAACTACTACGACCTCCTGGGTGTCGCCCCCACCGTACGTATCAATGCCATATGACATGCATAACCAAAGATCATCATGGGTGTGGTCTGTCGCAGCTGATACATACTCGTATCACCTTGCGATCCAGCTGATCTCACAGCCCATTTCCTGCTCCGCCTGAAACTCTGTTCCAACGTCTAGGCATCGCAAGAGGAGATTAAGCAGCGCTACCACAAGCTCGCATTCGAGTACCACCCCGACAAGACCCAGAACATGGAGGAGGTGTTCTCCAAGGTGGCACAGGCCTACTCGGTCCTCCAGGACCCAGTATCACGCGCTCTATACAATATCAAGCAGGGCATCGTCAAGGACAGCATTGAGGAGCGACGCAGGATCAACATGATGAAGCGCAAGGATGCCGAGGCTTTCATCGAGTTGTCCAAGACCACCTTCCAGAAGATTCGACAGGACGAGATCCAGAACGATGGCATTGTCATTCTCGAGGCTCTCTATGGTGACGTGAGCATTGATGCTGACGTCGACAGCTCTGACGACAATGTTGGACGTTGCATTGATGTCACTGTTCCAATTCAGTGCATGGTTCGAGGCTCTGCTCTGATTATCTACGGTGGCGGCAGTAAGGCCTGGCTCGAAGGCTTCTACGATCCTAACGAGGACAATGACGTTGAGAACTTGCTCTACGTCCGATATCGATTCCTTGGTCGATTGCACGAGTGCATCGTTCGTGACTCGGATGAACTCGTGCTCCCACTTGAGGAGCACCTGGTGGCTGATCAGGACGACAACAGTGAGTTCGAAGATGATACCGATGCTGATACTGACAGCGACTATAGCAGCGACGAAGACATGGATGAGGCTCGCCTCCGTGCTCGTCGTATGCGACGAAAGGAGAAGCAGATGCTGAGGGTAAACCCCAACTCCATTCGTCACCGTGTCCAGCCACGCGCTCAGGCCCTTGCAGAGATTCGAGCCATCAAGGCACGCCGACGTCGCCGACTCTTCACGGGCCTTGCTACCGTTGCCATCATTACCGGTTTGTACTTTGCACAGAAGTGGAAGTGGATTGATCTGCGCCAGTACCTTCCCGAATTCCTTCGTGAGGCTTGGAACCGAGAGGTCGTCCCACGTATTGGCGGCCGCTTTGTCATCAACCCTGTGGCAGTCCAGGCCTTGAATTATGAGGGCAGGGAGAATTTCATCGAGGTCAGTGCCGCTCCAGAGAACGCAGCACACCAGGTTGAGGTATCAGAAAGCACCAGCAATTCACAATAAGCAGTCTCAGGACCATAGCATTACACATGAGCTCCAATGATTCTACAGCACTCTGCGCTAAATTTATACGCCCCCTGCATTACTCGGGTGAAACAAGCGGACCTTTGAGCGCAGGATTAATGCACCCTGATTCCTGTCGGGACTCAAAGAACTCGTGACGTTCAATTGTTCATTCGGTTCGAGTTCCACTTTGTTCCTGCCGCCGGCGGGAGCTGGTAAACAGTCACCGGAAATCGAATCCTCTTACACCGATGTACCTGCTTCGATACTCTAACTTCTAAGCCCATCATTCTCCCTCCCATCTCAAGATTTCTATGATCAGCCCATGATTACTCTCCTTTCGTGGTCATTAGCGATATTGTTAACCCTCCCCCCGTTTGCTCTATTCTTCTCCCCAGTTTAACTTAAACGGTTCAAGGATTCTTGAGTCAGTGGCACTCCCTTGTCAGTCTTACACCTTACCACACAGGTAGCCATTAGAATCTACGAATGTATCGAAGATTCCGATGGTGTTCCTATCGAAATACACTAACGCATCCGTTCCACACACGCACGAATCACGGCTTAATCGGCCTGGTCATTAGTTTCGCTTAGGTAGCTGTATGGATATCATCGGTGAGTGCAGGCATCTAAGTGGACGGACCATCTTCTATAAGGCGACCGACTTCTCAAGGACGTTGTCTTCTTGTAGTTCCCTGTGGTATCGGTGCATGGTAACTCATGAACTTCTGAAACAAGAGGGTGTGAGACTGTGGCATCATCATGGGGAAGATTGGTGCTCAACTTATTGTACATAAGGAAGTCTAGTGTAAGTTGTTTGTGTGGGGTGAGCGATTCGATTGCCATCCTCACGGCATCGTAGTATCGTGGTGCATGCAAAGGATATCGGGAACAACATGATGATGCACATCCTATCAGGGGAACGCTTGACATCTAAGTACTATAGCCACAACTACTCCTGAATGATTTCGTTGTTGACAGCCTGTCAAGCAATCCTTCTACTGAAAAGCGAGACTTGTGATCTTGACAGTAGAAGGGGAATGGAAGTGATTCAGTGACGGCTCATTAAAGTTCGCTCGTATACGCTCCAACATCTCTTTTGAATATCGGAAGTAATCGACCTCAACGTTCTGGCGATGTTTGTATCTCGTCCAAGCCAAGTTCCAAACGCAGTGAAGTCTCGGAGTGAATTTTGCTGAGGTGGTCCGTGACCTTGAGCATTCTTTCTTAAGGCTCCACCCTTGAAGCAAAGTCAAGCTTGATTTGATCTCGTTCGGCCTGGTGAATAAATAAGGAGTAGTTGAGTACGCCCAGAAGCGCCACCTCCCACTTGTTCAATGTTTTCACCGGAACCCGGTACACCTTCGCGATATACGAATTCGACAAGTGCAGGTCATCGTAGAACTTCATCGCAAGCATGGCGGCGGCCATAAAGAGGTGATTCTTTGTTTCACTGTCATTGGCATTTACCTGTTCACCATCGATGATGCATTTCGACCCTCGAGCTACACTTTGCAGTCCTCTCTGGTAGTATATGATCGCCGCACAAAGTGTGAACATGGCATCACAGTTTTGAGTCATGAAAAGTGCTTGGATCGTTCGGTTCCAGGTAGTGTGTTCAATGCCATGGAGAATCGTCAGCGAGGGTGTAGTCTGTAGAAATGTTGTGCTGTCGGGCTTGCCAATCGTCACCCTCGCCATCTTGAACAGGTCGCGTCGTCGTGGAGTTCGTTCCGTGCTCCAGTCGTACACGGACCACATGCGGAGCTGGATGATATGAAGACGCAGGACAAGGGTAGAGCAGTTAGATAAGGCATTGTAAGTCTATAACCGGTTCATGTCTCCACTTTACCGCGCGGAAGGATGTCCAACCAGCGTGCACATGCTGGGAGCGAGGTTCGCAAGTAACGTACCATCTTTCGGAAGCAGGTCTCTTCGGGGAGTCCCAGCAGTTCCAGTCGCAATTTTGGTGTCTCCGGCGTCGCAACACTGGGCTTCTGTGCATTTGCATTGTAGTTCTCATCGCGCGGGCGACTCGTGGCCCGCGCTAAGTGACTCACACCGTGCATACTCGCCTCGTGAAAGGCGGGTTGGAGTTTATTCATGCTGATCGGAGGGTTTACCGGTTCAGCTTGCCAACCTATGCTAGTATGCCGTTTCCTATCAACTTGAACTATTCAGATACCTGCTCGCCGACACGATCGCTGCGCGCAGTACCCTCAATTTCCGTGTTGATATCCCTTGTCGATTCTCGTTCCGATTCCTAGCGCATGTGCTGTTTTAGGGGGATACCTCAGCTTCCGACTTGAAAAGGGATTATAAAAGGGTTCAACGCGCAATCAAACCTATTTCACGCGCGATACTTCACGACTTTTCGTATCGCATACCCTCCACGCGCGAGCTGAAACGCTCCAATTCAGGACTCATGTGTACTGAGGGGGATCGTATCAGGGGGTGAGGGAATACTGTCGCCCCAGCAGCACTATTTTCTTCGTCGAGGAGGTGCCTAAATATTCCATCACCCCCAACCCGACGCCCCGACGCGGTTTTTTCGAGCTTCCAAACTTCGTATTACGAAGGCAATATCTCGACACCACGCGAGTATGTCGTTCGTCAATGGCATCCGTCGGGTGTCGTCGCGTTTGCTGAACGCAACGAATGGCCAATTGCCTCTTGGCACTACCGTACAGAAGCGCTTTTTCGCCTGGCAGTATGGTGACATCTGGAAAAAGGGTATCAATGCGAACTACCCGCACCCTCGCGACGAGTACAAGGGTCTTGACGCTAAGGGCTCAACTGTCATTGTCCCCGTTGACTACACTCACATCCTGAACAAGCTCACGGACGAGACCAATCCCGATCTTGACGCCATGAAGCAAAAGTATCTCTCCGTCGAGGAACTCGAACAGAAGGCGATGGACTACGATGCCGTTGACCGCCGTGTCGCGTCGTACGTCTGGGAGCAGCGTCACAAGTGCCGTGTCTACGGTGACCGCGCGCGTCACGAGAAGGGCACTATGGAGCGACAACGCCTTGAGCGTTCAAAGGTCAAGCGACAGCGCAAGGACCGACTCCGAGCTGTCATGCGACGTTGCGCCGCGGACTATATGGCTACACGTGAGCGATCGTTGCGTATCCGCGCAGCTCGTGTCGAGGCTCGTGAGAAGGAAATCGCTGAGACTCTGGCTCACAAGCTTCCCGATTTGGATCTTAAGCCGTTCATCAACGCTGGTAACAACATGTTCAATAGCAAGTTCTAAATGCGAGAGCGCGTTCTCGTGCCTTGTTGTACAGACTCATCCAAATCCGATCAGATTGCCTCACGAGCTACACTAGTAGTGAATGACTATATTAGTACCTTCTTTTTGATTCCCATCACCACGACTAGCTCTCACGCCTGGATGCGACTTGAGTGCTAAGAACTGGAGTGTTCACACTCCACATTATCGCATGCCGCTTCACCTTGACACGTTGTATCACACGAGGTAAGCGCTCAGCCTCCTCGCATCGAGAGCTGTTAACTGAATCAACCTTGAACATGACGCATCATCATCATCATCGATTTCGCTGATTCTCAAGTTCGAGCTTGTAGTTACAAGCGCACAGGCTTCCACCATTCAGGTGGTAGTTGCTTTATGTTAGTATAATTATTTCATGTAAACTACATAAAATCCATCAAAGCGATCTAATCATCCGATGATAATCGCGGACGAGCTAGGTTAGAGTAAAATACACATGTGAAGACCAACAAAATCTACACCTATGGCACGCGTGCCATGTCAAGGGGCGGACGAGGCAAGATTTCTCGTGCTCCCCGTGCAAAACCGTCTTTAGTACTCGTAGATACGGTCGGTAGAGTAGCCAAGCTCGGTGAGGTTGTTGCGCATAACCTCGAGCATTCGCGGAGGACCGCAGACGAGAACGAGGACATTGGGAGAAGGCTTGGGGAACTGCTTCTCGATCACGTCCTTGGTGACGTAACCCACACCATACTTCCAGGTGTCAGGGTTGGCAGGAGCACGGTCGACCTGGTACCAGAGCTTGAAGTCGTTAGGTCGCTTTGCGGCGCACTCATCGAGCTCCTTGCGACACATGATGTCGCCCACGGTCTGGTTACCGAAAATGAGGGTCATCTTGGTCTTGTCCTGAGGATTGTGAGTAATCGCACGGATGATCTGAAGCATAGGGGTGATGCCAGTACCGCCGGCGATCATAGCGATCTCGTCCACCTTGATGGTGGTAGTGGTCATGATGCGGTTGGTGTTGACCTTAGTGATGGCGAACTCACCATTGCCCTTGTAGATGAGACGACCGATGGGACCAAGGAAGCTGACAGTCTTGCCGATTTCGAGGTTCTTGAGGTAGTTACCCATGCGACCAGGTGGATGGCCGCCCATGGAGGGATAGACCTTGATGATGAGGTCGACGTGGCCCTTGGTGTGGTTGTCGGTGATAGGAGTGTAGCTGCGAGAGACGGTCTTTCCCTCACTGTCCTCGAAGACGAGGCTGACGTGTTGACCAACGGCGAGATCGAGGGTGGCATCCTTGCTGGGGAGGCCGAAGCGGAAGAGCATGGTGTGCATGCCCTCCTCGGGCTTGATAACATCGAACTTTTCAATCAGAGGCAGATTCAGGGGCTTGTTGCGTGAGAGCTTGATCCTCTTGGGCTGGAGGAATCGGCGCAGGACGATCATGACAAGCGCGATCGTCGCCACCGCCGCCAAGAGTAAGGGAAGGTTAGCCATGTGGTGGATAGGATATTGGATACTGGACAAGATAAAGTCAGCAGCAAGAGGAGGAGGGGAGGGGAGGGGAGAGATAAGAGTAAGTATCAGAGTATACCATATCATGAGAGAGGAGGTCTGTACACTCGAGTGAGATGCGCCCAAAGCCACACTCGCACAGGCAGATACTATTCTATCCCACTCACGGTACCGCAGGTGCGTGGTGCACTCCATACCAGGCGGGATTCGAGTCGATCCAGGTTCCACGCTTCGCCAGACAGCCGATTCGGCGCGCACGGATGCGTTGCGTTCTGAATGCCCCACCCCCGCACTCACTGGATATGCGTCGAGCGCATGTTTATAGGAGTTTGCAGTGCGGATCGGGATTGGGGCGTGTCGTATGTCACGCGTGGGTTGACGCTGTTGGTTCTAGGCTTGAATATCCGGTTTGTGCGTGATTGGACACGCGTGTGTATATTCATTTCGTGTGTTGCCATGCCGCATCCCTTGCCTTGAGCATACTTCGCACTCTGGTGAATCGATCAGAATTCGATTTGAGTTCATCCACCCGCTCCTGGAAGCTGACGGGACGGTGGTGGCGACGGTCGAGTGAGTGAGGGGTGTGCTCAGGGCGCACGCGCAGTCGTCATCTTGACTTGTCTCGCGTGAGCGTAACCCGCCCGTACGAAGAGCTGTCGCCTCCCTCTCTCCCTCAGTCTTCCTCAGTCGCATGAAATTTTTTCGTCCCCGTAAAACCCGCGCAGCCTACCTTTTCCTCGGGACCGGACCAGGGGGGACGGAATACACCCAAACCACAGGGAGAATGGAAAAAATTGAGAAGAAAAACCGAGGATAAAATGTTCAAATCTCTCGCGCGTGCAACGTTGAGCGTGGCTAAGACCACATGCAATGCATCCGCACTCCGTGTGGCTACCCAGATCCCTAAGCGATTCATGGGACATCACATTCCTGCCGTTGATAAGTACGTAATATTGACTTGGATTCAATTCTTAGCTTGACCTGGCTTCAGAGGGTTGGCCGTGGTTTTCGCCTGGTATCAGTGCGCCCGACCACCTGATGACCACTGTATGAGATGCGTCGTGCCGAAATGCGTCATCTGTCACATTATGACACACCCCGTGCTTCGATACACCCCTCCAACCCGGCGACAAAGCGCATGGTAGAGAAAGCATGTGACTTGTCCTGCGCGGTGCGGTTTGGGTGGGTGCATCGCTCAGCACGATGATTCCGCTGGTTGGATTGCTTGCCGAGCACCGTAGCTTATTGTTTGCACCACTTTATGCCACCCTCTCTTCTCTCCACTACAGGGAATTTGCACCCATCGACCCCACTGAGCACGACCGAAGCATCACTCTGGCGTTCAACAAGGAGACGAACCAGTTCGAGCCCATCGTGATTGCTGCTGTGGAGCGCTCCTTTGAGTTCCTCCACTCCTCTCCCGTCGATGTTCACAACTTCGACGTTCTCCCAGTGGTACGTCACATCGAATAGCCAATCTGAAATGATCCGGGTTCTGCTTGATGGCAACCGACCATGGCTTTCCCACCCACGGTTTCTCACGTCTTGTGCGTTCTCCACCGCTCATTCACATCTATTTAGGTCAAGGACTGCCTCCCTGTTGAGGGTGAGTTCGACTACGAGGACTACTAAGCGGCGAGACTATGGGGAACATGAGCGGGAGCGAACGAGGCGAAGTGGAAAGTGGCAGTTACATGGGACGTGTGGAGAGACTATCACTCAGCGTCCCATTACCACCCCGCTTGCTCACTCGGCGTTTGTATTGGAACTGTGACCTGCCTCCGTTTTTGCTCCCATACCCCATTCGCAAGCAGTAGGAGTGGTACAATCATTGATTCAACGACTCGGAAGCAGACACTGACATTGGATCAGTTTGGAGGAAGGCGGGGCAACTGAGAAAGTGTATGCGAGTTGGAATAGGGAGCGCTACGATAAGCACTAGACCCCTCTCCATACTATCTCCTTCCACGCCCTTCCGACCCACCCAACATGTAACTAATACGAGTATAAGGTACAAATAGTAGTTTACACCAGAGGAAACGAGACGAGAGGTCTTCATCCGTCTCTCCTTTATCATCAAGCATTCACTTCCCATTCATGCTCACCCTCCCTCGGGACTGAAGACTGGATCTAAGTAGGTACGTAAGGAACGTACCCGTTGGGGCTGACACAAACAGCTTCATCGCGCCATAGTCAACAACAAACGACGACGAACTTCAGACCAAATTTGGACCGAGAGCAAGTGCTCTGCAGCAAGCACACAGACGCAGGTGCGCACGCAAACATCGTTGATATAGTATGCCAGCATTTGATATCCAGCCAATGAAGCATGCCTACGGTGTTTCAGCCCTGACAAACTAGTAGGAATAAAGCTACAGGTATATTCTAACTGCTTGCGCACAGTGACGCCATTTGACGAAGTCGTGGAGCGCTGGTCGTTTGTAAGCCGCGTCTCGGCACGGCACGGCATACACCGATGCATATGCTCGCCGATGGCGTATCCCCACCTGCATCGCAATTCTCGCCCCGCGATGACAGCCCCGCTTCCCACGCTGTGCCGGTATCCCAGCCAAACCCCAGCGAAACGCCTCTCGCTAAATCCAAGTGCGAGATATTTCAGCTCCTCCGCACGGGGTGTTCCGGTGGAGAAATCTCGACGCGAGCGATGGATCACACCGCGGAAAAATTACAGGCGGGTTGCATATACCTGGGTATATCGATGCGTATGCTTTTTACAATCCTTGTCATAGTCCATACCGCGCTAAACTCTGAGATCTCGGGTTTTTCATGATCGGACCGCTCGCTTCCTCCCAAGATCACAGCTCCGTGTGGACATTGTGGGTACGCGGTGCGCCGGCCAACAAGTGCAATCTTTGCATCTCACTTGCAATCACTCGTCGCGAATGTTCGATGTGTTCTGACCCTTCCATGTTCTGGCCATCTCGCACCCTCTGCACCCCATAGGCCCGGCGATCTCGTCGTCCAGGAAAGCATGTCTACTACCAGCGGTGCGAACAGCAACAGCAACAGCAGCAGTGGCAAGACCAATGTTGCCCACGATCTTGAATTCGAGCGCAACCGCAACCCCATTACGCTCACACGCTTCCTTCTCGCCGAGCAGAAGAAGTTCGCTCCGCACTCCACTGGCAACTTTGCTATGCTCCTGCAGTCGATTCAGCTCGCTGTGAAGGTCATTGCCAGCGCCACTCACAAGGCCGGTATTGCCAATCTCTACGGTGTTGCTGGTACTGAGAACACCTCGGGTGATGAGCAAAAGAAACTCGATGTTCTCGCCAACGATGTATTCGTCAACTGCTGCACCTTCTCTGATGAGGTCTACATCATTGGTAGTGAGGAGGAGGACCGACCCATCATCGTGGACAACACCAAGGGTGGTTATGCGATTGTATTTGACCCTCTAGATGGTTCCTCTAACATTGACTGCAACGTCGGTGTCGGTAGCATCTGGGGCATCTACCAGAAACAAGCCAAGACTGACAAGCCCACCTCAGTTGAGGACCTCTTGCGTCCCGGCAACGAGCTCATTGCTGCTGGTTACGCCTTGTATGGTCCCGCAACGACGATTGTCTTGTCAACTGGTCTCGGTGTTCACGGCTTCACCCTCGATCCTTCCATCGGAGAGTTCATCTTGACTCACAAGGATATGAAGATTCCTCCTCGCGGTAAGATCTACTCCATCAACGAGGGCAACGCAACCAAGTGGGACGCACCCACCCGTGAGTACGTTGAGCGTGAGCGTGCTCGCCAGCACCGTGGCCGCTACATTGGTAGCATGGTCGCTGATGTTCACCGAACGATTATGTACGGTGGTATCTTCGCCTACCCTGCAGATGCCAACAACCCTGGCGGCAAGCTCCGTCTCCTCTACGAGTGCAACCCCATGGCATTCTTGATTGAACAGGCTGGAGGCCGTGCCACCACCGGTAGTGAGCGTATTCTTGACATCAAGCCCACCAAGCTTCACCAACGCTGCCCCATCTGGCTGGGCTCTCGCGAGATGGTCGCTGAGATCGAAGGTCTGTATGCCAAGCATGGTCTCAAGGCCGGCCAGGGCTTCCCTCCCAACAGCAAGAGCCAGTTGTAAAGCACAGGCCAATGGGTGCTTAACACCGTTGAGCCTTGCTAACATATGAGCTTCAGCCATGCGCTTTCTATGCGCTTTCTATGCGCTTTCTATGCGCTTTCTATGCGCTTTCCATGCGCTTTCTATACTATCTACCTCCTTCCTCTTTCAAATGGACATCGTTGCGATCCGTCCCTGTCAGAATGGTCGTACATTTAATTTCGACTATTGCCACACGTTACTCACTCTCATTTACCAACCACCCAGTGCAAAATAAACCAATTGTGCCACAAGCGTGCATATCAGCTTCTGACACATTTTCGACTGGTCAAATCATTGTCAATCCTGTATGGGAGGAGCGAGCAAGAAAGCGAGAGGAAGAGTTCTAGTCATACATGAGGTAAAATAGGATATCGCAAATGCGGCCAGTCGCACCGCTTCCAAAGCAATGCTGGGTGACCTCAGGGAATATTATTTCAAATAGGATAGCGAGCGTCAGGATAGTTCATTCTAATCACGATATAATCTAGCGTCTGGCTTGCATGACAGCGCCACGAGCAGGAGTGGATCCGAACGCATATACTGGTCGCGGGACTTGCAGCCTATTATTCACAGTACCCGTAGCTACGCGTCGTGTGCCGTTGGGATTTCGGGGCGTCGCTGTGGGGCCGGCGGTCACCCGAGGCGAACCCAGCGCGCTAAAGGGGCGACGAGCTTGTCCTTGTGACTGAGGAGGATTAGCAGCAGGTGTTCTCTTGACCGCACTGCCGGGCGTTGGCAATGCCGAAAACGGGCGACGTGGCGCCGAAGGTGTGTAATAAGGCGTCTCTGATTGCTTAACCACTGACCTGGTGACATGGGCCTTTGCTGGTGTTACGAATGCTTCGGATGTCAGTGGCTGAACTTTGGTACGAGGACGGAGCATACCAGGTGAACCGAAAGCCTTTTCGACTTTGGCGAACTCACGAGCAACCGTCTGCTGCGCAGCCTCAATATTCTCAGCACCAATATCGTCGAGGTTCAGCTCCTCGATCTTCTCCGCTGCCATAGCTACGGCGTCGGCAGCCTCCTTAATATCAACATCTGCCAATGCTGTCACCTCAGGAGCCTCGGAAGAGCTGCGCTTCAGTGTTGGAGCAGGCAGCATTGGCTGAGGGCGGCTGCGGAGTCGAGCGATCTCCTTAGCCTGGAGATCAATCTTAGCCTGAAGCTCCCGAATAAGGGCATCCCGTTCCTCTACGCTGCTGGAAGAGGAGGTCAGCTGTTGCTGCTGAAGCTGGCCCTGCTGTTCGAGCTGAGCAATCTTCTTATCACGCGCTCGAATGGCTTCAAGAGCTTCGGCAAGTTCGACGGACAGAGACTGGACGCGAAGCTGAGTCTCCTTCAGTTCTGCTTCGAAATTAGCGTTACAAGAGCCAGCCGTGGCATTTCCACTGTCTGCAGGTACCGACGTAGCTGAGGGTTGAGGAGCCGGTTGAGGGGGTGCAACGACTGTCTTTGCATTCTTCTTCGCCTTACCAAGTTGAGTGGCACGCGCTCGTGCAGCAAAGCGAAGTGAGCAAAGGGTTTCGTTATGGTTGCTCATCGCGGGTGAGACGTTGCAGAACATCAAGCACTTTGCATTACCCCCTAGGCAATCCTGGAGGAGGAACGTAAGCTTGGAGTTGCGGTATGGAATATGCTTCTCCTTCGCTTGGAGAGCTGCGATGACGTCGCCCAGTGCAGAAAGAGATTTGTTGATGTTCTGAGCCTCTTTCATGGCCTGACCTTGAGCACCTGACTTCTCAACACGTTCGGAACCAGCAAGGTCGACTAAAACGAGCTTGCCACGTGTAGTCGCGCCAGTCTCAGGGTTCTCTGCAGTGATGTTAACAAACAGTGCGCAGTGTGAACGCGAGCTCTGCTCGTTCATATTGGTGCAGCCAACAGCACGATTTCGGTAGGCCCGATTTTCAAGTAGCTCACGAACGTCGTCCACCGACTTGACTTCCATAGAGACCAAGTCAGGCACAACGATCTCGCCATTTGGTGCAAGACGGATATCGACCTTGCGCGTTGCCATGTCTTCTCCTGCATATAGCAAGTCGCGAGGCATCTCGTTATAGATTTCAATGACAGAGATGGCAATCTTGTAATTCGTCATACGCAGGCCAGCAGCTTCTTGAGCAGCTTGATTCTCAAGTGTCTTGGCAAAGAGCTCTTGGAGTGCTCGGTAGTTGACACCAGGACGTTCTCGCGTACCTTCCATAGTGAATGTCTTACCTGAGCCCGTCTGACCATACGCGAAAATGCATACGTTGTAGCCGTCGACGCACGACTGCACAAATGGTAGAACCTCAGCAGAGACCTCCTCTTGCGTGGATTCTGGAGTGAACACCTTGTCGAAGACGAACTGACCACCAGGTCTGGCCTTGTCGAGAGCACAGACTGAAACCATTCCTTCGCCTTCTTCAATGCCTGCTCGCTCGGCCTGCTCACCCACAAGAGTGCTAACACAGACCTCGTTCGTCTCGTGCGACAGCAACGGACGGACACGAGCAAAAACGCGAATGTTTCCCTGCTCTTCGATCAGCTTGTTTAAGAGGGATTTTCTTGCACGGCGCTCCTTTTCGAGCTGTTCCTGAAGATGTGAGATAGCACGCATCTTCTCGGCGGTATCT
>Ga0182741_1001188_pt1 | contig 35369 bp, 34 predicted proteins | sample eDN5th37CBELigOP_FD_128874 | JGI IMG/M metagenome (GOLD analysis project Ga0182741, IMG submission 128874) | Enriched Organic Plus compost microbial communities from Emeryville, California, USA - eDNA 5th pass 37_C BE-Lig OP (version 2) (version 2) ... | reverse complement strand
GAGAAGTCCTTCGTCGACGACCTCGACATCGACTCGCTGTCCATGGTCGAGATCGCCGTCCAGACCGAGGACAAGTACGGCGTCAAGATCCCGGACGAGGATCTCGCCAGCCTCCGCACCGTCGGTGACGCCGTCAACTACATCCAGAAGCTCGAGGCCGACGGCGTCCAGGCCACGAACGACAACGAGTGAGCTCTGCCGTGACCTCCCCTTCTCCTCGGACACTGCGGAACGTCGTCGTCACCAGCCTCGCGGCTACGACGTCGATCGCCGGCGACGTGGACGCCACCTGGAAGGCACTCCTGGCCGGTGAGAGCGGGATCGGCACCATCGAGCGCGACTTCGTCGACGAGTTCGATCTTCCCGTCCGCATCGGTGGCACACTCAAGGTCAGCCCCGACGAGGGACTGTCCCGCGTCGAACTGCGGCGTATGAGCTTCGTCGAGCGCCTCGCGCTCACCCTCGGCCGCACCGTCTGGGAGAACGCCGGGAGCCCGGAGGTCGACCAGGACCGTCTCGGTGTCGTCATCGGCACCGGCCTCGGCGGCGGCGAAGCCCTCATCGACGCGGTCGACAAGCTCCGCGACGGCGGCTACCGCAAGGTGTCGCCGTTCGCGGTGCAGATGATCATGCCCAACGGGCCGTCGGCCACCGTCGGGCTCGAACTCGGCGCCCGCGCCGGGGTCATCACGCCCGTCTCGGCGTGCTCGTCCGGATCCGAGGCGATCGCCCACGCGTTCCGCATGATCGCGTTCGGCGACGCCGACATCGTCGTCACCGGCGGTGTCGAGGGCCAGCTCGACGCGGTCGCCACCGCGGGCTTCTCGATGATGCGGGCGCTGAGCACCCGCAACGACGACCCGAAAGGCGCCTCGCGGCCGTTCGACAAGGATCGCGACGGCTTCGTCTTCGGTGAGGCCGGCGCACTGATGGTCCTCGAGAGCGAGGAGCACGCCAAGGCACGTGGCGCGCGGATCCACGCCCGCCTCCTCGGGGCCGGTATCACCTCGGACGGCTACCACATCGTCGCACCGGATCCGGAAGGCACCGGCGCGGCACGGGCGATGACGCGGGCGATCGAGACCGCGGGCATCACCAAGACCGATGTGGGGCACATCAACGCCCATGCGACGGCGACCCCCATCGGTGACGTGGCCGAGGCCAAGGCCATCAACGCGGCCGTGGGCAACCACGCCGCGGTGTACGCACCGAAGTCCGCACTCGGTCATTCGATCGGCGCGGTCGGTGCACTCGAAGCAGTGCTCACGGTCCTGGCGCTGCGTGACGGGGTCATCCCGCCCACGCTGAATCTCGAGAACCAGGATCCAGAGATCGATCTCGACGTGGTCAAGGGCGAACCGCGTTACGGGCAGATCGATTTCGCGCTGAACAACTCGTTCGGTTTCGGTGGGCACAACGTGGCGCTCGCTTTCGGTCGCGCCTGACCGACTGCGCCCGTTCGCCCCTGCGGTGGGGACTTCCTCCAGGAGGTCCCCGCCGCAGCCCCACCACCACGGCGTCTGCCCGAGGAGCACCCCATGACCGTCCTGGATCCCACCCTCAGCAACACGGCGGTGGACCCACGTGATCCGCTGGCCCGCCTCGAGAAACTGTTCGATCCGGGCAGCCTGGAACTGCTCCACGAACGCGACCGGTCCGGTGTCCTCGCCGCCATCGGCGACATCGACGGCATCCGCACGGTGGCCTACTGCTCCGATGCGACCGTCATGGGCGGCGCCATGGGCGTCGAGGGTTGCCGGCACATCGTCGCCGCCATCGACCTCGCCATCGAGCGCGAGATCCCCGTCGTCGGTGTCTTCCACTCCGGCGGAGCACGTCTGGCCGAGGGCGTCGAGGCCCTCCACGCCGTCGGTCTCGTCTTCGAGGCCATGGTCCGCGCGTCGGGCCTGATCCCCCAGATCTCCGTCGTCCTCGGTTTCGCCGCGGGCGGCGCCGCCTACGGCCCCGCCCTGACCGACGTCGTCATCATGGCGCCCGAGGGCCGTGTCTTCGTCACCGGCCCCGACGTGGTGCGCAGCGTCACCGGCGAGCAGGTCGACATGGAGTCCCTCGGCGGACCCGACACCCACTACAAGAAATCGGGCGTCGCCCACATCACCGCCCACGACGAGCCGGACGCCCTCGACCGCGCCCGCCGCCTCGTGGCCATGCTGGCCGAGCAGGGCGAATTCGACCTCGAGGCAGCCGCTCTCGGCGACACCGATCTGCGCGCGCTGCTCCCCGCGTCCCCGCGTCGCGCCTATGACGTCAAACCCATCGTCCACGCCCTCCTCGACGACGTCGACGGCGAGACGACCTTCGAGGAACTCCAGGGCGGTTGGGCCCGCAGCATCGTCACCGGCTTCGGCCGTCTCGCCGGCCGCACCGTCGGCGTCATCGCCAACAACCCGCTGCGCCTCGGCGGCTGCCTCAACTCCGAGAGCGCCGAGAAGGCCGCGCGTTTCGTGCGGATGTGCAACGCCTTCGGTGTCCCGCTCGTCGTGATCGTCGACGTCCCCGGCTATCTGCCGGGTGTGAGCCAGGAATGGGAAGGCGTCGTGCGGCGCGGAGCGAAGCTGCTCCACGCCTTCGCCGAGGCCAGGGTCCCGCGCGTCACGCTCGTCACCCGCAAGATCTACGGCGGCGCCTACATCGCGATGAACTCCCGCGCCCTCGGTGCCACCGCCGTGTTCGCCTGGCCCGAGGCCGAAGTGGCCGTGATGGGCGCGAAGGCCGCAGTGGAGATCCTGCACCGCAAAGCCCTCGCCGCGGCTCCCGACGACGAGCGGGAGGCGCTGCACGAGCGTCTCGCCGCCGAACACGAGGCCATCGCGGGCGGTGTCGGCCGGGCGATGTCGATCGGCGTCGTCGACGAGATGATCGACCCCGCCGTCACCCGCAGCACCCTCGCCGCTGCGCTCGCCGCGGCTCCCTCGGTCCGGGCGCGGCACAAGAACATTCCGCTCTGACGAGGAGCACGGACGGCACCGGTGCCGCTCGGATTCCGAGCGGCGCCGGTGCCGTGTCCACGAGAGAGCCGTGTCTATGAGAGATAGGGCGTCGAGAGAACGGACGTCCACGACGGAGATGTCCGGGGCAGAGCGGACGTCTTCGACAGAGGAGGCATCCCGGCCGAGGTCCTCGACCGGAGTCAGCCGACGTCGCGTCTGAGCCAGGTCACCTGGGCGCCCTCGTCGCCGCTGCGGTACGGCTCGAGCTCCTCGTCCCAGGCCGTGCCGAGGGCGCGGTGCAGTTCGCTCTCGATGTCGGAGGCGGAGGCGAGGAGGGCCCGCAACCGCATCTCGCCGACGACGACGTCGCCGTTGGCGCTGGTCGTTCCCCGCCAGAGTCCGAGATGCGGTACGTAGCTGAAGCGTTCCCCGTCCACTCCTTCGCTGGGGTTCTCGGTGATCTCGAAACGCAACATCGGCCAGGCACGCAGCGTCTCGGCGAGCCGGGCACCGGTACCCACCGGTCCGACCCACTCCACGCACGTGCGCAGCAGGCCGGGAGCGGCCGGCTGCCCCGTCCAGGTCAGTTCGGGCCGGCAATCGAGGACGGCAGCCAGTGCCCACTCGATATGCGGACACACGGCAGCCGGGGAGGAGTGCACGTAGATCACTCCTGCCGTGGCATCCGCGAACTGATTGGATGCACGCATACATTCACCTCCGATTCGACCAGGACGTCTTCCCCAACGACCCTTGTCGATCAAGGTGCCTCCATGCGGACTGGGTACAAGTGTGCCTGTGTGTCGTGTGTTTCGCCAGAGAACCAGAGAGGTTTATGTGAATTCCGCGATAACCGCTTCCCCGAGGGCCGGCCAGCGCGGTTTCGCCCAGTCTCCGAATGCACGATCAGTAAGTACCACACAGGCAGTGGAGATTTCTGGGTCATTCCAGAGAAATGTCCCCGATTGACCGAAATGTCCGAAAGTTCGGTTCGAATTCGTCGGCGCGGTCCAGTGCGGGTTCTTCTCGCCCCGAATCTCGAAACCCAGACCCCAGTCGTTCGATTTGAAGGAGCCGTAACCCGGCACGATTCCGCGCAATCCGGGGAACTGCACACTGGTCGCCTCCGCGAAGAGTTCCGCGGACACCAGAACCGGGGCGAGCAGTTCGGCCGCGAAGCGCGCCAGGTCGGCCACCGACGACTCGCCACCGTGACCCGCGGGGCCCGGCAGCGCGGAGTTGCGCATCCCGAGGGGCTCGAAGACCGCCTGTTCCAGATATTCGGGGAAGGGGATGTCGGTCTCGGCCTCGACGAGTTCGGCGAGCACCTCGAATCCGGCGCTCGAGTAGATCCGCTTCTGCCCCGGCTCCGCCTGCACGGTGCGCTCGCCGAAGGCGAGTCCGGAGGCGTGGGCGAGCAGATGCCGCACCGTCGAACCGGGCGGGCCCGCGGGCTGATCCAGTTCGATGGCGCCTTCCTCCACGGCCACGAGGGCGGCGTAGGCGACCAGCAGCTTCGTCACCGAGGCGAGAGGGAAGACCGCGTCGAGGTCGCCGGTGGACGCGACCGTGCCGCCGCCGCGGGTCACCACCGCGGCGGCGGCACGGTCGACGGGCCATTCGCTGATCAGATCGAGACTGGACACGCGTTCAGCCTACGAGACGCCGATCGGGCGCGGCCCACCAGTCGGGGTATCCGTGAGCGTGCGGCTCACCGGCCCCGGCTCGTGAGCGTGCGGCTCACCAGTCCGCTTCGGTGTAGCGGATGACACCGCGGATGTTCTTGCCGTCGAGCATGTCCTGGTAACCCTCGTTGATCTGCTCGAGGGTGTAGGTGCGGGTGACCATGTCGGCCAGGTTGAGCTGACCCGACTTGTACAGGTCGAGCAGGTTGGGGATGTCGACGCGGGCGTTGCAGCCACCGAAGATGTTGCCTTTGAGGTCCTTCTGCAGCATGGAGAACAGGAAGGAGTTGAGCTTGACGTCCATGTCGGACATGTAGCCCATCGCGGTCACGACGCAGCGCCCCCCCTTGGCGGTGAGGGTGAGGGCGGGGTCGACGAGTTCACCCTTCATCTCACCGACGGTGATGATCGTCTTGTGGCACATCCGGCCCCAGGTGATCTCCATGATCGGCACAATGGCCTCCTCGATGGAGGCATAGGCGTGGGTGGCACCGAACTTCAGGGCCTGCTCGCGCTTCCACGGCACCGGATCGATCGCGAAGACGTGGCGGGCACCGGACGCGACGGCACCCTGCAGGGCGCTCATGCCGACACCGCCGACGCCGATGATCGCCACCGAGTCGCCGGCCTTGACCTCGGCGATGTTCGTCGCCGACCCCCAGCCGGTGGGCACGCCGCAGCCGACCAGCGCGGCGAGCTCGAACGGCACGTCCTTGTCGATCTTGACGACCTGGCTCTGGTTGACCGTCATGTACGGCGCGAAGGTGCCGAGCAGGCACATGGCGATCACGTTCTGGCCGCGCGCCTGGATGCGGTAGGTGCCGTCGGAGATCGCCTGGCCGCTGAGCAGACCGGCGCCGAGGTCGCACAGGTTCGAGTGCCCCGAGGCACAGGACGGACAGCGTCCGCACGCGGGGATGAAGGACAGCACGACATGGTCACCCACCTCGAGGCCCACGACGCCCTCGCCGACCTTCGTGATCACGCCCGCACCCTCGTGGCCGCCCATCGCGGGGAAGGACGGCATCGGCGTGGCTCCGGTGACGATGTGGTGGTCCGAGTGGCACATGCCGGCAGCTTCCATGCGGATCTGCACTTCACCCGCAACGGGATCACCGAGTTCGATCTCCTCGACCGACCACGGCTCGTTGAGTCCCCACAGCACTGCACCCTTGGTCTTCATCTGGCTCGCCCTCCATCGCATTGCCTGTTGTGCACGTGACGATAGCCACATTCGCACAGAATTGGAACAGGTTCTAGAGGTTGTCCCGATCGGTGGCACCGCCACGCCCCGAGCCGAGGCGACCCGGCATCCTTCCGCGGGTCGCGTCCGGATCGATCTCGATCGAACGCAGGTGCCGTGCTCACGGGCGTCCGGGTGGCGCACCGGCGACGTCCGCCGGGGCCACATCCGACATCCCACCACCCGATACTGTCACCGCAGGTATCACTCACTTGGGCGAAAGCGCCGCATCCACAGTGGAACTCGTTCCCGCGCCCAGTGGAAATGCGAGGTCACCCTTACCCAAACCCCTTGGCACGCCGCGGGTATCCTTCTGCCACGGGTCGAATCGGGGACGACTCGGTCACCATCACCTGCCGAATCGAGGAGTTCCTTCCGTGCGTCGTCCGTCCGCATTCCGCCGTGGCGCAGCAGTTCTCACGCTCGGCATCGCTGTCGCACTGTCCGGCGCCCCGGCCGCACATGCCATCCCCGAGCCCGCGACCGCCTACGTCGAAGGCATGGAGGAGATCTCGCCCCAGCACTGGAGGGTTCAGGTCTACTCCCCCGCCATGGACACGGTCGTACCGCTCGACGTTCTCCGGCCCGCGGACACGAGCGAATCCCGCCCCGTCGTCTACGCCCTCGGCGGCGCCGGTGTCGGCGTCATCCCCGGGACCGGCTGGATGGAGAGCAGCGACATCGAGGAGTTCTTCGCCGACAAGAACGTCAACGTCGTGGTGCCGGCCACCGGGAACTTCAGCTACTTCACCGACTGGGCCGCCGACGATCCCACCCTCGGCCGCAACCGGTGGCAGACCTTCCTGCTCGAGGAGCTCCCACCGGTCGTCGACGAACTGTTGGACGCCAACGGCATCCAGTCGATCATCGGGATGTCGATGAGTGCCGGGTCCGCATTGGACCTCGCGATCCACGGCGGCGACCTGTACTCGGGTGTCGCCTCCTTCAGCGGGTGCGTGCGCACCAGCGACCCCCTCGGGCAGCAGTACGTCAAGCTCGTCGTCGAGCTCCGCGGCAAGGGCGACGTGCTGAACATGTGGGGTCCGACGAGCGATCCGCGCTGGGCCGAGCACGACGTGTACCTCAACGCCGAGCGGCTGCGCGGCAAGGCGCTGTACCTCACGAGCCGCAACGGTCTCCCCGGGCCCTACGACGTTCCGGGGCAGGAACGGGTGGCGGGCGAGTCGTTCGCGACCCAGATCGTCGCGGGCGGTGCGATCGAGGCGGCCACGCTCCAGTGCACCCAGCAGCTGGCGGAGCGGCTCGACTCCCTGGACATCCCGTTCACCGCAGAGCTGGGTGCCCCCGGTACGCACTCCTGGGGTTACTGGGAGGACGATCTGCGCAATGCGTGGCCGATCCTCGCCGAGTCGATGGACATCGACGAGTGACAGATCGGATCTAGTTCGCTTCCAACAGGATTCGCGCAACAACGGCGCGGTGGTCCGATCCGGGCAGGTCGACCGTGTCCACCTCGAGAGCGGTGCGGTCGGCGACCAGGACGTGATCGATGGCGACGACGGGTGGGATGCCACGGTCGGTCGGATAGGTCGGCGGGGCGCCGACGGCGGGCGCGCACCCTCGGGTCCTCACCGCGGCGGATCGGTCTCCGCCATCGCGGCGAGACGGTGCGCGAGACGTGCGGCGGACTCGCGCAGTTCGGGTGGGTCCAGCAGCACCGATTCGAAACCCATTCGCGCGACGTGCATCACGACCCAGTCGGGATCCTGGGCGCCGACGACGAGGACGCACCAGCCGTCGACGTCGTCCTCGACCCGTCCGATCTGCGGCGGCACCAGGTCGCGGACCTGCTCGGCGGAGGCGCGCAGCCGGATGCGGGCGACGTACCGGTAGGGCGCCTCGGTCACGGCCCGCCGGACGTAGGCCACCGGGTCGGGGTGCGCGCGGGGCCGGAAACGCCGTGTGGTGGAGGCGAGTTCGCGGATCCGGTCGAGCCGGAAGGTCCGCCAGTCGTCGCGGTCGACGTCCCAGGCCATGAGGTACCAACGTTGCCCGGCGGCGACCATGCGGACCGGTTCCACCGTGCGTTCGCGGTCGGGCTCGTCCCGCGTGGCGTACCGGAACCGCATGCGCGTCGCGTCGCGGCAGCCGCGCGCCAGGGCGGTCAGCACCTCGGCGTCGATCTCGGTCTCCGGCCCGCCGAGGGTCTCCGTGGCCCCGTACACCGCGCGCACCTCGGCGCGCAGACGTGGGGACATGACCTGGTCCAGCTTGGCCAGCGCCCGCAGTGCGGCCTCGGCGGCGCCGGTGATCGCACTGCCCGAAGCCAGTCGCAGTGCGACGGCCGTCGCGACGACCTCCTCGTCGTCGAGGAGCAACGGGGGAAGCCGGGTGCCCGCGCCGAGCTGGTATCCGCCGCCGACACCGGCGGTCGCGCGCACGGGATAGCCGAGCGCCCGCAGCCGTTCGATGTCGCGCCGGACGGATCGGTCGGTGACGCCGAGTTCTTCGGCCAGGTCGGTGGCGGTCCAGGAGGGCCGGCTCTGCAGCAGTGCCAGCAGCCGCAGGACCCGTTCGGTCGTCGTCTCGACGGTCACGCGGTCATCGTCGCACGGATCACGGACCGAATCTGTCCGCAATATGGCGCACCCTGAGGTCATGACCGCACTCGACTGGAACGAACTGCTCCGCAACCAGCTCACCTACCCGGTGCGCCGCCGACTGCACGGACTCACCGACGACGAGTACTTCTGGGAACCCGCGCCCGGCTGCTGGAGCGTGCGCCCCCGGGGTACGGGCACCGCACCGGTACAGGCCGGAGCCGGGGGAATGACCATCGATTTCGCGTTCCCCGAACCCGATCCGCCGCCGTTCACCACGATCGCCTGGCGGCTCGGCCACGTGATCGTCGGAGTACTGGCGATGCGCAACGCGAGCCACTTCGGACGACCCCCGACCGACTACACCTCGTTCGAATACGCGGCGACCGCCGACGAGGCCCTGGCCCAGCTCGACACCGAGCTGGCGATCTGGACCGAGGGGGTGGCCTCCCTGGGCGAGGCAGGCCTCGCCCGCCCGTGCGGAGAGGCCGAGGGACCCTACGCGCAGTACCCGATGGCGGCGCTCGTGCTGCACATTCACCGCGAGCTGATCCATCATCTGTCGGAGGTCTGCCTCCTGCGGGACCTCCACCTGCATTCGCACGCCCGGATCACCCAGGAGACGAACTGACATGGCCCGCGACGTCCAGATCACCTTCGACTGCGCCGACCCCGCCGCCCTGGCGGCCTTCTGGGCCGAGGCGCTCGGTTACCGGGTGCAAGGTCCGCCACCGGGATTCGCGTCCTGGGACGAGGCACTCGACGCGATGGGGGTGCCGGCCGAGCGCCGGAACGACGCGTCGGCGGTCGTCGATCCCGAGGGCACCGGCCCGCGCCTGTTCTTCCAGCGGGTTCCCGAGGGCAAGCAGGCGAAGAACCGGGTGCACCTCGACGTGCGGGCCGCCCCCGGCCTCGACGGTGCGGACCGGATGGCGGCGCTGGAGGCCGAGGCCGATCGCCTGGTCGCGCTCGGGGCCCGTCGCGTGGAGCGGCACGAACCCGCTCCCCCGCTCGGCGCCGGTCACATCGTGATGACCGACCCGGAGGGCAACGAATTCTGTCTGGACTGAACCGGATTCGTCGGGGCCGAATCGTCGGGCCCCTGCCGTCGGGACCGGGTCGTCAGACCTGCACGTCGGCGGGCGGTTCCGACACCCACTGCACGAGCTGCCAGATGAGCCCGTTGGGATCGGCGAACTGGCAGTACCGCTCGCCCCACGGTTCGGTCTCGGGTTCGGTGAGCACCGCCGCGCCGGCCGCCGCAATGCGCGCGAACTCGGCGTCGAGGTCGTCGACCTCGAACACGATGAGCATCCCCTGCCCTGCGGAACCGGCGATCGACGCCGGCTTGAAGGTGCCGAGCCCGGTGCGCAGGAAGACGAGATGGAACCCGGCGTCGGGATGGGCGAGGGAGACGAATCCGTCCGCCGCCATCGCCTCCTCGAACCCGAAGTGACGGCGGGCGAAGTCGGCGGAGGCCGCCGTGTCGGGGACGTTCAGGGACAGTGCGGTCGCGGAAATCTTCACGGGGCGCCTCCGGGGGGTAAACTTCGTACGTTGTACAGTGTAAGCGGGGAGGTCGGGATGCGCGAAGGTTTTCTCCATGGCTCGTGAACTGATCGATCTGCTGTGGCGCGACCACCCCGACGCCCCCCGGGGCGGCAGCCGTGGCCCCCGCGCGAAGGTGACCACCTCCCGGGCCGTCGACACTGCCGTCGGCATCGCCGACGCCGAGGGCCTCGACGCGGTGACGATCCGCCGGCTCGCCGCCGACCTGGGGGTGTCCGCGATGGCGCTGTACACCCACGTCGGCTCCCGTGACGATCTGCTCGTCCTCATGGTCGACCGGGTGCACGCCCGGCAGCCACGCCCGCCCTACCCGTCGTCGTCCTGGCGGGAGCGGGTGCGGCAGGTCGCCGAGACCGAGCTCGCCCACTACGCGGCGCACGCGTGGCTCCTCGACGTCGACGACCAGCGCACCGCCCTCGGCCCCGGCACCATCGCGAAGTACGACCACGAACTCCACGCCTTCGACGGCACCGGCCTGACCGACGTGCAGCGCGACGCGGCCCTGACCTTCGTCGCCGATTTCGTCCGGGCCGCCGCACGGGCCCGGCGCCCGGATCCGCACGCCGCCGATATGGCCGAGACGTGGGCGCGCTGGAACGAGAGACTGGCCCACTATCTCGGCGACGCGCATCCGCTCGCGCAGCGGGTCGGCGGCGCGGCGGGTGAGGCGATGAACGCCACCTACAGTCCCGACCACGCCTGGACGTTCGGGCTGCAGCGGGTCCTCGACGGTCTCGACGCGCTCGTCGCGGCTTCGGTGGACTGAGCCCCGCTATGCGGGGTCGGATCCACCGAACTCCTCGAGCCGCCGGATGAGGGTGGCCGCGTCGAAGGGCCCGGTGTGCCGGAGCAGGTCCGATCCGGTGGCACCGAGATAGAAGGTCGGGGTGCCGGAGACGTCGCCGGTCTCGGCGTCGAGTTCGTCGTCCTCGACCCGGTGCCGGTACCGCCCCACCCGCAGGTCCTCGTCGAACCGGTCCATGTCGAGCCCGAGGCGTGCGGCGTGCTCGTAGATCTCGTCGCGGGACAGGGCGTCGCTGTGCGCGAACAGATGGTCGTGCATCTCCCAGAACCGGCCCTGCGCAGCGGCCGCCTCCGAGGCCTCGGCCGCGACGCGCGCGTGCGGGTGTTCATGGTCGAGCGGCAGGTGGCGGAAGACGTAGCGCAGGTCGTCGCCGAAGTGGTCGTGCACGTCGCGGATGCTGCCGGTGGCCCGGCTGCAGAAGGGACACTCGAAGTCGCCGTACTCGACGAGGGTGAGCGGCGCGTCGTGCCGCCCGCGCACGTGGTCGCGGTCCGGGTCCACCGGGCGCAGCAACACGAGCCCGGCCGGCCCCTCGGGCGGGTGGCGGCGGTCGGCCAGCCGGAACAGCGCCCAGCCCAGCGCGGTGGCCAGCACCGCGGCGGCGAGCACACCGATGCGGGCGTCGTCGGCGGCGTCGGGTGACTCGATCGCCAGGTCCACGATGAACAGCGAGATCGTGAACCCGATACCGGCGAGCGCCGCGCCCCCACCGATCTGCGAGAGCGTCAATCCCGGCGGCAGACTTCCCGGACGCAGCCTGGCGAAGATCGCGGTGGCCGCCGTGATCCCGACCAGTTTGCCGACCACCAACCCGACGACGACGCCCCAGGTGATCGGCGACCGCACCGCGGCGGCGAGGGTCGCGGCGGTGATTTCCACCCCGGCGTTGGCCAGCGCGAAGATCGGCACCACGAGGAAGGCCGTGTAGGGGCGGTAGAGACGCAGCAGCCGCTCGTTGACGGACACCGCGCGCAGCACCCCGAGCTGAGCGGCCCGCGCGTAGTCGGAGTTGGGCGACTGCCGGAACGCGCGGGTGAGCTCGTGCGCGCGTTCCACCTCGGTGCGACGCGGCGGGTAGACGGGAAGGATCAGTGCGATCAGCACCCCGGCGAGGGTGGGGTGGACGCCCGACTCGTAGAACGCCACCCAGGTCGCGGCCGCGACGACGAAGTAGACGACACCCCGCCACACCTCGAGTCGGCGGAACTGGAGGATCAGCAGCAGGCCGAGCGCGGCGGGGATCAGGAAGACCGGCCGCAGGTGGTCGGTGTAGACGAAGGCGATGATGCCGAGCGCACCGATGTCGTCGGCCACGGCGAGGGTCAGGACGAACACCCGGAGCCGCGCCGGGCAGCGGGGGCCGACCAGGGCGAGCGCGCCGAGCACGAATGCGGTGTCGGTGGAGACCACCACTCCCCATGCACCCGCTTCCTCGCCGCCGGGGTTGAACAGCAGGAAGAGCAGGGCGGGCAGCACCAGGCCGGCGACGGCCGCCACCAGCGGAACCGCGGCGCGGGTGCGGTCGGTGAGTTCCCCGAGGGTGAGTTCACGTTTGACCTCGAGGCCGACGACGAAGAAGAACAGGGTCATCAGCGCGTCGTTGACCCAGTGCTGCAGGTCGAGGTCGATGCCGTAGTCGCCGATGCGGATGCTCACCGGCGTGTGCCAGAACGCCTCGTAGGAGCCGCCGAGGTTGGCCCAGATCAGTGCCGTGAGGGTGGCGGCGAGCACGACCCCTGCGGCGAGGGTGTCGTCGTCGGTACCGTCGCGGACCCCGGCGAGGAGATCGCCCACGCGGCGCAGCTTCGTCGGATTCTCGTCGACCGTCATGGGTCCCCTCGTTCCGCTGTCCGTCCCCCGACGCCGGTGGGTGCGCCGACGACTGCTCACAACGCCGCGCCCGTCGTCGATTATTTCCGGCGGCCGATGTGCCCGGCAGGCCATTGCGTTCCCGTCCCGTTCTGCGGGCCGCCGCGCAAGGGTGAAAAATGAGGGCGAATTAATGGGGGCGACATCCTCGTGAAATTGAGAATTCGGCACGCGAAGGCAGGTCAGATGAGCCTTCTCCGTGGGGATCTCGTGGAGATCGCAGCGTTTTCACCACCCGTCTGCCACCTTCGTGGATAATGCCGAATCGGCCGATGCGGGACCACCCTGTCAAAGGCCTGCGTAATGACAATTTGCGGTATAACCAAAATCCATGACGACTACCATCCTGCACAATGCCCGGTTGATCGACGGCACGGGCGCGGATCCGGTTGCGGACGCGGTCGTGGTGATCGAGGACGACAAGATCACCTACGCGGGAGCGGCCGACGGCGCGCCACAGATCGACGACGCGACGAAGCCGGTGAGGGTGGACGTCGGCGGCAACACGATCTGCCCGGGATTCTTCGACTGCCACGTGCACCTGTCACTGCCGGGCACCAAGGGCTCCCCCATCATGGCAGCGATGGTTCCGCCGTCCTACCGCTACTTCGAACTCATCGATCGGCTGAAGACCACCATCGGCGCCGGCGTCACCACGGTGCGCGACCTCATGGGCGTCGACGTCGGTGTCCGCGACGCCGTCGCGCACGGTCTGGTTTCCGGTCCGCGTCTGCTGGTCGCCGACAAGATGTTCAGCCAGACCGGCGGCCACGCCGATTTCCACATCCCCTCGGGCCTCGACGGCACCGGGCTCGTCGGTGGCCTGATCGTCGACACCGTCGACGAGGCACGCCGCGAGGTGCGTGCGCTGCTGCGCAACGGCATCGACGTCGTCAAGGTGGCCTCGAGCGGTGGTGTCACCTCCCCCAGCGACGACCCGGACTGGCTGGGTGCGCGCACCGAGATCGTCGCCGCGCTGGTCGAGGAAGCCGAGAACTACGGCGGGCGTAAGGTCGCCGCGCACGCGATCGGCTTCGCGGGCATCCGGGCCGCCGTCCAGGGCGGCGCCCACTCCATCGAGCACGGTTACGCCCTCACCGACGAGCTGCGCGCCGAGATGGTCGACCGGGGCCAGTTCCTCGTCCCCACCCTCATCGAGACCCTCAAGCCCGACACCGCGACCCCTCAGGCGGTCGCCAAGAGCACCAAGTGGCACGCCCTGGCGCACGAGTCCATCGCCGCCTCCGTCGAGGCGGGCATCAAGGTCGCCGTCGGCACCGACGCCGGTCTCGTCCCCGATCACGGCGCGACCCTCGAGGAACTCGGCTGCCTGGTGAAGTTCGGCGGCATGACCCCGATGCAGGCCATCGTCGCCGGCACCCGCACCTCCGCCGAACTGTGCGGTGTGGAGGACAAGCTCGGCACCCTCGAGGCCGGCAAACTCGCCGACGTCGTCGTGGTCAAGGGCGATCCGCTGGCGAACATCGAGTCGCTGGCCAACCACGACAACATCCTCCTCGTACTCAAGGAGGGCAAGGCCGCCAGCAACCGCGGCGGATACGCCGTCTGACCCGGCACTCGAAGGCTCCGGGCCGCGCAGCCACCCGCTGCGCGACCCGGAGCCTTCTGCTGTCGCACGGACACCGATTTCGGTGGATCGAGCCCTGCTTTCCGGGGTCGGATCCACCGTAATCGGATGAAGGTGGGGCGGGCGGGGCTCGAACCCGCGACCAGCGGATTATGAGTCCGCGGCTCTAACCGACTGAGCTACCGCCCCGTCGCGACCACTCGTCGCATCGCCGCCCTCATCGGGCGGCGCGTTGGAATGCTACCCGGATACGACGGGCCGCACTCCCCAGGGTGCGACTTCGACGTAATCGATGTCACACCGCTCTCGCGGGGCCGGATCTCCTACCCCACATACAAGGAATCCTCCCACCCGGATCGGGTGGGAGGATTCTGTGCGCTCCCCCGGCTGGACTCGAACCAGCAACCGTTCGATTAACAGTCGAATGCTCTGCCAATTGAGCTACAGGGGATCGTCCTGCGGTGCTCCGCGGTTTCCCTCGGTGCGTGAAAAACCATAGCGTCCCACCCGCCTCAGCACCAAATCGCCTGCATATGGGCATGATGACTACAGTTCGGGCAGGATGGAGCACACGCGCAAGCACAGGGTGGAAGGACAACACATTGATGCGTTTGTTGATCGGCGTCGCCGCGGGGTACGTACTCGGCACCCGGGCGGGCCGGGCCCGCTACGAACAGATCAGCAAGACCGCCCGGGCGGTGGCGGCGAGCCCCGTCACGAAGAAGGCGATCGAGGTGGGGCGGCAGAAGCTCGCCGACAGTCTGAGTCCGCAGCCGAAGCTCGAACCGATGAAGCCGATCGACGAGACCACCACGATCATGGTCCCGCACGATCAGCTCAAGCGCTGACGCGCGACGAGAGGCTCTAGCCGGCCAAGCCGTCGCCGATGGCCTGATCGAGCAGGCTCCGGCGGTACTGCTCGAGCGCCATGAGGTCGCCGAGGAGGGCGTGGAACTCCTCCGACTCGGTCGCCGGGGAGATGCGCTGGAGTTTGGACTTCAGTTCGGCGACCTGCTCCCCGACCCACACCTCCTGCAGCCGGGCCAGCACGCCCCCGACGTAGCGGGGCAGACGGTCCTCCTCAGCGGGGATGGGTTCGACGGCGAGTTCCATCACGAGGGAGTGCGCGACCGGGTCGGTGGCGGCGCGTCCGACGGCGTCGACCCATTCGGCGCCCCCGAGTCCGACCGCGGTGCCGCCGGCGTCGGCGACGGCCTTGCGAACGGCGGCGTAGGCCGGGTCGGTGAACGTCTCCTCCGGCAGGGAGTCGAACACGGTGCCCGCGATACCGGGGTACTGCAGTACGGCCTTCAGAGCGTCCCTCTGGGGCCACAGCGCCGGATCGTTGGGCCGGGGCCGCCGCAGCGCCGACGCGGTCTCGCGGGCCGCCGGACGAGCCTTCGCCTCGGGGGCGCGGGTGCCGCGGCGGGCCTCCTCCTGGACGCGTCGCCGCACGGCGGGGATGTCGTCCCAGCCGGTCCAGTGCGCGAGCTGCACGGCGTAGTTGTCGCGGATCGTGCGGTCCTTGATGCGCGCCACCACCGGCACACACCGTCGCAGTGCCTCGACCCGCCCCTCGACGGTGTCGAGATCATGCTCGGCGAGAATCGATTTCACGACGAACTCGAACATCGGGGTGCGCCGCGCGACGAGATCGCGCACGGCTCCGTCACCGGAGGCCTGACGCAACTCGCACGGGTCCATGCCCTTCGGTGCGATCGCGACGTAGGTCTTCGCAGCGGTCTTCTGATCCCCCTCGAAGGCCTTCATCGCTGCGGCGCGACCGGCCTCGTCACCGTCGAAGGTGTAGATGACCTCGCCACGGAAGAAGCTGTCGTCCATGAGAAGTCGGCGCAGCAACGCAAGATGTTCGTCACCGAATGCCGTACCACACGCTGCCACAGCGGTTTTCACTCCCGCCAGATGCATGGCCATGACGTCGGTGTACCCCTCGACGATCACCGCCTGGTGCGACCGGGCGATCTCCCGCTTGGCGAGGTCGAGCCCGAACAGCACCTGAGATTTCTTGTACAGCACCGTTTCCGGTGTGTTCATGTACTTCGCGGTGATCTGGTCGTCGTCGTAGAGCCGGCGGGCACCGAAGCCGATGACGTCGCCCGCGAGGTTGCGGATCGGCCACAGCAACCGGCGGTGGAAGCGGTCGATCGGTCCGCGCCGCCCCTGCCGCGACAGTCCGGCCGCCTCGAGTTCCGAGAACTCGAAGCCCCGGCCCAGCAGATGCTTGGTGAGCGCGTCCCAGCCGGCGGGCGCGTAGCCGCAGCCGAACATCTCGGCGGCGGCGGTGTCGAAGTTGCGTTCGGTGAGATAGTCGCGGGCGGCCTGCGCGTCGGGGGTGCGCAACTGCTCGGCGTAGAACTCCTGCGCCGCGGCGTTCGCGGCGACCAGCCGGGCGCGGGTGCCGCGGTCACGCTGGACGGACGGTCCCCCGCCCTCGTAGTTCAGGGTGTAGCCGACCCGCTCGGCGAGCTGCTCGACCGCCTCGACGAAGCTGATGTGTTCGATCTTCTGCAGGAACGAGTAGACGTCGCCGCCCTCGCCGCAACCGAAGCAGTGGAAGTGACCATGATTGGGCCGCACGTGGAAAGAGGGTGACTTCTCGTCGTGGAAGGGGCACAGCCCCTTGAGCGAATCGGCGCCGCCCCGCTTGAGGGCGACGTACTCGCCGACGATGTCCTCGATGCGCACGCGGTCGCGAACGGCCGCGATGTCCCTGTCTGAAATACGGCCCGCCACGCTGCGAGTCTAAGCCGCCGCGCCGACCTACCCCCAGCTGGCCTGCGCAGCGAGGCTGTCGCGGTCGATGCGTTCGAGCCGGGACTCGGTGCACGACGCGATCTGGTCCACCACGACCCGCACCTTCGCGGCGTCGTCCGGCGCCGCCTTCCACGCGGCGGCGAAGATCGGGTCGAGTCCCACCGGCGCGGTGCGCAGCAGCCACTCGGCGACGCGGTGGATGCGTTCGCGCTGCGCCTCCTGCCGCGCGCGGTGCGCCTGGTTCGACATGACGAACTGCAGCGCCATCGTCTTGAGCAGCGCGACCTCCGAGGCCACCACCGCGGGCACCACCAGATCGGCGTCGTAGCGGGTGACGGGCCGCCCCTCGGTGGCCTCCCGGGTGCCGAGGATCGCCGCGGTCGCGAACCGGCCGACCAGCTCGCTGGTGAGCCGCTTGAGCGCCACGGAACTGGCGAGGGTGCCGTCGTAGGTTCCGACGTCGAGGACCACCGGCATGGACGACAACCGGTCGGCCGCCTCGACGAGCTCGTCCGGGACGAGTCCGGAGAACTCGCGCATGCCGAGTTCGATGAGCGCGGCGACGGCGTCGGGGTCCTTCAGTACCCGCAGGTCGATGCGGCCGTCGATGACCCCGTCCTCGAGGTCGTGCACGGAGTACGCGACGTCGTCGGACCAGTCCATGATCTGCGCCTCGAGGCACTTGCGCCGCTCGGGTGCACCCTCGCGGACCCAGTTCAACACGTCGACGTCGTCGTCGTAGGCCCCGAATTTCGCGCCCGGCGACGGGCGGGTCCAGGGGTACTTCAGGGTCGCGTCGAGGGAGGCGCGGGTGAGGTTCAGGCCCGCGCTCGATCCGTCCGGATACAGGACCTTCGGTTCGAGGCAGGACAGGATGCGCAGGTTCTGCGCGTTGCCCTCGAAACCACCGCAGGCGGCCGCGACCGCGTCGAGCGCCCGCTCACCGTTGTGGCCGTAGGGCGGGTGCCCGATGTCGTGGGCCAACCCGGCGAGTTCGACGAGGTCCGGGTCGGCGCCGAGACCCTCGGCGATGCTGCGGCCGATCTGCGCGACCTCCATCGAGTGCGTCAGCCGGGTGCGAGGCGTGTCGCCGTCGCGGGGCCCGACCACCTGGGTCTTGTCGGCCAGCCGGCGCAGCGCGGCGCAGTGCTGCACGCGCGCACGGTCGCGCGCGAAGGCGGTGCGTTCGGAGGCCGCCACCTCCGCCCCGGCGAGCGCCGAGCGCTTGCGCGGCTCGGCGACCCGGCGTTCGAGATCGTGTTCGCTGTAACCCTGCATCCCACTGCCCTCCGTCACCGAAGACCCTACGTTCCCGTCACCGCCCCGTCGCGTCACTGCCCTGTCGCGTCACTGCTCGGCGGTGTACGGGAAGTCCGCGGAGAAGTGGGTGAGCTGGTACCAGATCAACGCCCCCGTCTCGCGGGCGATCCCGTGCACCTGCGACTCGCGGGTGAACACCGCCGGTCCCTGACGGGTGGGGGCGGTCCACGCGTCGAGCCCGGCGTCGCGCGCCATGGTGCGGGTGCGCAGCGAGTGCCAGGGGTCGCTGACGAGCACCACCGACGACAGGCCCATCTCCCCCATCTCCCGGCTGACGGCCTCGACGCTGAGCAGGGTGTCCGAGCCCTCTTCGACCGCGACGATCGCGTCCTCGGGCACCCCACGGGAGACGAGATAGTTCTTGCCCGCGGCGGCCTCGGTGTACAGGTCGCCCTCCTGTTTGCCGCCCACCGTCACGATGCGGGGCGAGACGCCCGCCTCGTAGAGCTTGCGGGCCTGCTCGAGCCGCGCCTCGAACACCGACGACGGGGTGCCGGAGTATTGGGCGGCTCCGAGCACGACGATGGCGTCGGCGGGGGTGCGGTCGTCGATCCGCGCGACCTGCCACACCCGCAGGGCCGTGCCGGCGACGAGCAGGAGCGCGGCGAGCAGGGCACCGACGATCAGTCGCCGGACCCAGCGCGCGGCGCGGGCGCCGAAGCCGAGTTCGTCCCCGGTGGGTGTCGATGCGGTACTCACTCCCCGATTCTGCCAGTGTCCGCGACGGGCCCGTCCGGATGACGCGCCGATCACACTCGGGGCGGGCACGCACTAGATTCGGTCCCATGCCACACGTACCGGCCGCATCCTCTCGACGCGCTACGCGTTCCGTGCTCGCATTCGTCCCCGCCCTGCTGGCAGTGCTCGCGTGGTGGGCGCTCCCCGCGGTGGCCTCGGCCGAGCCGCCCTCACGGCTGCCGCAGCCGATCACCGACACCGCCGGGGTGCTCGACGCCGCGGACCGCGCGCGGATCCAGGAGGCCACGGACGCGCTGTACGACGAACACGGTCTGCAGCTGTGGGTGGCGTACGTGTCCAGCTTCGACGGCCGCGACTACGACAGCTGGGCGCAGGCCACGGCGAAGGCCAGCAACTTCGGTTCGGACACCGCGCTGCTGGCGGTGGCGACCGGCGACCGGGAGTTCGCGCTGTGGACGCCCGACGGGTCGAAGATCTCCGAGCGCGAGCGCGACCGGATCAGCACGTCCGACATCGTGCCCGCGCTGCGGAAGGACGACTGGGCCGGCGCCGCGGTGGGTGCGGCGGACGGCCTGGGTGACGCGCTGTCGTCGTCGGGTGGGTCGGCGACGACGCTGCTCGTCGGGGGCGGTGTGATCGCGGCCGGCGGCGCCGGTGTCTACGCCTACAGCCGGCGGTCGAAGCGCAAGCGGGCCGAGGCCGGCGCGGCGCAGGCCGCGCAGATCGACCCGTCCGACACCACCGCGCTGCGGGCCCTGCCCGTCGAGGGACTCGACCAGTACGCGCAGACCCTGCTGGTGGAGACCGACAACGCGGTCCGGTCCAGCGCCGAGGCGCTCGACCTCGCCCGCGAGGAGTTCGGGGACGCGGCGGTGGAACCGTTCGACCGCGCCTACCGGCAGGCGCAGGCCGCGCTGGCGCACGCCTTCGAGATCCGGCAGCGGCTCGACGACGACATCCCCGAGACCCCGGAGCAGCAGCGCGACATGCTCGTGCAGCTGGTCTCGTCGTGCGGGCAGGCGCACCGCGAGCTCGACGCGCAGATCGAGGCGTTCGACAAGATGCGCAATCTGCTGCTCGACGCGCCCGCCCGGCTGGATGCACTGACCCAGCGGGTGATCACCCTGCAGGCGCGTCTGCCGCAGGCCGAGCAGACCCTCGCGCAGCTGCACACCGAGTTCCCCGCCGAGGCGCTGGCGCCGGTGGCCGACAACGTCACGCTCGCGAAGGAGGAGATCGCCTTCGCGGAGAACGCGATCGATCAGGGCCGCACCGCTGCCGCCCGGCCGGTGGGACAGCAGGGCGACGCCGTCCGGGCCATCCGCGACGCCGAGCGCGCCCTCGGACACGCCACGACGCTGCTCGACGCCCTCGACCACGCCCAGCAGGACATCCGCCGGGCCATCGCGACGCTGCCCGCAGCGATGGAGGACGCCCAGCAGGGCGTCGTCGACGCCCGGCAGTTGCTCGGGGCGGGCGGTCCCGAGCTCGCCGAGGCGCTGCACGCGGTGGAGGAGGCGCTCGCCCAGGCCCGCGCCGGGCAGCACAGCGACCCGCTGGGCAGCTTCACCCGGGTGGTCGAGGCCGACGCCCGGCTCGACGAGCTACGCGCGCGGACGCGTCAGGCGCAGCAGGAGGCCGCCGAGCTGCAGCGCCGGCTCGAGCAGGATCTGACCGCGGCCCGCTCGCAGGTCACCGCGGCGGCCGACTTCATCGGCACCCGCCGCGGGGTGGTGGGCGCGCAGGCCCGCACCCGCCTGTCGGAGGCCGAGCGCTACCTGCAGACCGCCCAGCAGACCGCGCAGACCGATCCCGCGGCCGCGATCCAGCACGCCCGGCAGGCGGCGTCGCTCGCCTCACAGGCGTTGCGGTCGGCGCAGAGCGACGTGCAGCGGTGGGATCGTCAGCAACGGCCGCCGCGCGGTGGGTCGTCCGGCGGCAACGTCGCCGGCGCGGTTCTCGGCGGCATCATCATCAACAGCATCCTCAGCGGCGGGGGCGGTCACCGCGGCGGGGGCGGCGGATTCGGCGGTGGTGGATTCGGCGGCGGTGGATTCGGCGGCGGTGGTGGCGGATTCGGCGGGTCGAGCGGCGGACGGTTCTAGACCGATGCATCCGCTGGCAGCCCGCGCCCTGCGCACCGGTCTCGCCTCGGCGCGCCGGGTGTTCGACACCGCCGACCGGTCGGACGGAAAACCGTTCTCCGAACCCGACATCCTGCGGCCGCACGTCGACTCGCGGCGGTTCGGGTGGGTGCACTACGGGGTGATGATCCCGGATCTGCCCGAGCCGCACCGGTTCTTCTCGATGATGTCCCTCATCGGTGCCACCGGGTCGCTGGCCTTCGACAACGACGACGCGCTCGTCGCCCCGCCCCGCCGCAACGCCTCGGTGGTGGCGGGGACGGCGGCGTCGCATCCGGCGCACGTCGGGAACTACGCGATCGGAGACGATTTCGTCTCCTCCCCCGACGGGTCGCTGGTGCGGTTCGGCGACGACCTGACGCTCACCGGACGCTATCCGCACTACGAGTTGGTGGGCCGGCTCGGCGAGGTGGACGTCGCACTGACGCTCACCAACACCGGCACGGTGTCGTGGTTCTTCCGCAGCCCGGTCTACAAGCACTTCGGGTTGCTCACCGAATACGCGGGGACCTTCACCCACGGCAGGACGAGCGTCTCGACCGAGGGACTGTGTTCGTTCGAGTACGGCGCGATGCCGAGTCCGTATCTGGCGCGGTCCACTCCCCTGCCGCCCGCGGCGAAGGCACCGCTCGACCAGTTCGTCTACCAGATCGTCGATCTCGATCCGGACACGCAGATCCTGTTGAGCCGCTACGGAATCGGCGGCGCTCCGTTCATGACGACGGCGATCCTGCGCACCCGCGAGGGAGCCGGACGGCGGTTCGCCGACGTCGATTTCGAGGTGCTGGAGGTGCGGCCCGATCCGGAGCCGACGCCCTACGGCGTCCCGATGCCGGTGCCGCAGCGTACCCGTTTCCTCGTGCGGGACGACAGCGGCCGACCCTGGCTGGACCTCGAGGCGGACATGGACACGCCGTTCACCTACGGACTCGGTACCGGGTTCGTCACCGGCTTCGCGTTCTCGGCGACCTGGCGCGGCGAGACGATCTCCGGTCGCGGCTACTGCGAATACATCGACCGCCGCGGGGGATAGCCCCGACACACGACGGTGCCCTCCGATCCGGACGGATCGGTGGGCACCGTCGGAGAAGGATCGTCAGCAGCCGAGCAGACGCTGCGCGAGGTAGCCCTCGACCTGGTCGAGGCTCACGCGCTCCTGCGCCATGGTGTCGCGCTCGCGGATCGTGACGGCCTGGTCCTCGAGGGTGTCGAAGTCGACCGTGATGCAGAACGGGGTACCGATCTCGTCCTGGCGACGGTAGCGGCGGCCGATGGCGCCGGCGTCGTCGAACTCGATGTTCCAGTTCTGGCGCAGCTTCGCGGCGAGATCCTTGGCCTTGGGGCTCAGGTCGGCGTTGCGGCTCAGCGGCAGCACCGCGGCCTTGACCGGCGCGAGACGACGGTCGAGGCGCAGCACGGTGCGCTTGTCGACACCGCCCTTGGCGTTGGGGGCCTCGTCCTCGGAGTAGGCGTCGACGAGGAAGGCCATGAGCGAGCGGGTCAGGCCGGCCGCCGGCTCGATGACGTACGGGGTGTAGCGCTCGTTGGTGGCCTGGTCGAAGAAGCTCAGGTCGGTGCCGGAGTGCTTCGAGTGGGTGGACAGGTCGAAGTCGGTGCGGTTGGCGACGCCCTCGAGCTCACCCCACTCGCTGCCCTGGAAGTGGAAGCGGTACTCGATGTCGACGGTGCGCTTCGAGTAGTGGGACAGCTTCTCCTTCGGGTGCTCGTACAGCCGCAGGTTGTCCTTGTTGATACCGAGATCGATGTACCAGTTCATCCGGTAGTCGATCCAGTACTGGTGCCACTGCTCGTCCTCGCCCGGCTTGACGAAGAACTCCATCTCCATCTGCTCGAACTCGCGGGTGCGGAAGATGAAGTTGCCGGGGGTGATCTCGTTGCGGAAGCTCTTGCCGATCTGGCCGATGCCGAAGGGCGGCTTCTTGCGCGAGGTGGTGAGCACGTTGGCGAAGTTCACGAAGATGCCCTGGGCGGTCTCGGGACGCAGGTAGTGCAGCCCCTCCTCGCTCTCGATCGGACCGAGATAGGTCTTGAGCATCATGTTGAAGTCGCGGGGCTCGGTCCACTGGCCCTTGGTGCCGCAGTCCGGGCAGACGATCTCGCTCATCGGCACGGAGTCGGGGTCGTCGACCTTGTTCTTCTCCGCGTAGGCCTCCTGCAGGTGGTCCTGTCGGTGCCGCTTGTGACAGCTCAGGCACTCGACGAGCGGGTCGTTGAACACGCCCACGTGGCCGGACGCGACCCACACCTGACGCGGCAGGATCACCGACGAATCGAGGCCGACGACGTCCTCGCGGCTGGTGACCATGTTGCGCCACCACTGCTTCTTGATGTTCTCCTTGAGCTCCACACCGAGCGGCCCGTAGTCCCAGGCCGACCTGGTGCCGCCGTAGATCTCGCCGCAGGGGTAGACCAGGCCCCGGCGCTTGGCGAGGTTGGCGACGGTATCGATCTTGGATTTGGGTGCCACTCGGTTCTCCATCTTCGATGCGGGTTTTCGCAGCATGCGTCGTCGTGTAAGCCTATCGCTCCGCGATCCGGGCCCGAATTCGCGCCGGTTGACATGCACATCTGCGCATATCAAAATGGAATCGGTTTGCAATAAGACGGTGGTTCCCGCCGTCCACCCATCCACAGCCGAGGAGCCTCGTGAGCGTCGACGCCGATCCACGCGATTGCAGCAGCACGACGCCGACCGGCCGCCCTCCCGGGCCCGGAGAACTCCTGCCCGCCGCCCGGGTCTCCCCCGACACCCTGGTCGCCGCCGGCGAACTGCTGCGGGCCCTGTCCGCACCGGTCCGCATCTCCATCGTGCTGGAGCTGCGCGAATCGGCCCGCTGCGTGCACGAACTCGTCGGAGCCCTCGGGGTCACCCAACCCCTCATCAGCCAGCACCTGCGGGTCCTCAAGTCCGCCGGGGTGGTCCGCGGCGAACGCGCAGGCCGCGAGGTGCTGTACCACCTGGCCGACGACCACCTCGCCCGGATCGTCGTCGATGCCGTCGCTCACGCCCAGGAAGGACGTTCGCAGTGACCTCCGCTCGCAAACCTCTCGTGGGGGTCCGCTCGACCCGTCAACGCAGCGCGATCGTGGATCTGCTCGAGAACACCGAGGAGTTCCGCTCCGCGCAGGACCTGCACGACGAGCTGCGCAAGCGGGGCGAAGGCATCGGCCTGACCACCGTCTATCGCACCCTGCAGTCCCTCGCCGAAGCCGGGGTCGTGGACGTGCTGCGCACCGACACCGGCGAGTCGCTGTTCCGGCACTGCTCGTCGGGACACCACCATCATCTGGTGTGCCGGCACTGCGGCTTCACCGTGGAGGTCGACGGCCCCGAGGTGGAGAAGTGGGCGCACGAGGTCGCCGAGTCCAACGGGTTCGTCGACGTCAGCCACACCGTCGAGATCTTCGGCAGCTGCCGGGACTGCGCCGTCGCGAGCAACTGACGGCTCAGCCGCAGGTGCACTCCCCGCAGCCGCACCCGCCGGCCAACAGGTTCGGTGCGTCCACGCCGGTCTCCTCCTCGAACACGCACGCCGCCCCACCGAGGCGCGTCGCCAGGGTCTGCACCTGCGCGACGAGCGCGGGCAGGTCCCCCACGACCTGCTCGAGCAGGGACACCTCGAGGGGCGCGTCGACCTGCCGTTCGGCCAGGAGACGATCGCCGTCGACGACGAACGCGAAGCCCGGGAAGTCCCGGTGCAGGTCGGCGAGCACCGCGTCGGCGGGTTCGGTGACGCCCTCGACCAGATAGGTGGTGAACACCACACGGCTCGTCTCGGCATCCGGGCTCGCGCAGGTCGGCACGTCCCCGACCCAGATCAGGACGTCGCCGTCCTCGTCGATCTCCGGCGGCTCGTCGAGCACCCCGATCGAGGCGGTGGCGATCACCTCCCGCAGGTCGTCCGCGACGGTCACGGCGTCTCCTCCGAATCGGGTGTCCCGGCGACGGCGCCGCGCGCGTCGGCGGCGCCGTCGAGCACGAGCAGCAGCATCGTGGTCAGTGCGGTGTCGTTCAGGCCGGTCGCGGGGAACGAGTACCGCAGCACCACGTCGGCGTCGGCGTCGCGTTCGATCAGGTGCACCGAGCCGAACTGCAGGGCGTCGGCGGCGGCCGCGACCCGCGACCGCACCTGCGCGTCGAGCGGGAGGTCCCAGGCAAGCACCCCGGTGACGGACACCACGTCGAGACCCTCGGTGAGGGTGACCACCTGCAGCGCGAACGGCACCGCGCCGTAGTCGAATCCGAACGAGCCGTCGCCGTTCTCCGGCGCCGTGGGGGTGCGGACGTCGACGAACGGCGCGAGGGCGGTGCCGATGCGTTCGCGCAGCGTGGTCACTTCACGCCTCCGAACCGGCGGTCGCGGGAGGCGTACTCGACGCAGGCCGCCCACAGGTCGCGCCGGTCGAAGTCGGGGAACATCTTGTCCTGGAAGACGAACTCCGCGTAGGCCGACTGCCACAGCAGGAAGTTCGAGGTGCGCTGTTCACCGGACGGCCGCAGGAACAGGTCGACGTCGGGCATGTCGGGTTCGTCGAGATAGCGGGCGACGGTGGCCTCGGTGATCCGCTCGGGGTCGAGCTGTCCCGCGGCGACGCGACGCGCGATCTCCCTTGCGGCGTCGGCGATCTCGGCGCGCCCACCGTAGTTGACGCACATCGTCAGGGTGAGGACGTCGTTGTCCTTCGTCAGTTCCTCGGCGATCTCGAGTTCCTTGATGACGCTGCGCCACAGTCGCGGACGGCGACCGGCCCAGCGGACCCGCACGCCCATCTCGTGCATCTCGTCGCGGCGGCGGCGGATCACGTCGCGGTTGAAGCCCATGAGGAAGCGGACCTCGTCGGGGCTGCGCTTCCAGTTCTCGGTGGAGAAGGCGTAGGCCGAGAGCCACTTGACGCCCATCTCGATGCATCCGCACACGGTGTCCATGAGCACGGCCTCGCCGCGTTCGTGCCCGGCGGTGCGCGGCAGGCCGCGTTCCTGGGCCCAGCGTCCGTTGCCGTCCATCACCAGCGCAACGTGCTGCGGGATCAGCTCGGGCTGCAGCACGGGAGGCTTCGCCCCCGACGGGTGCGGATCGGGCGGCCGGATCACCCGCTCAGACGATGGGGGCGTGGTACGTCGTCGAATCACGCTCCCCATCCTGCCGGACGCCTTCGGCGGCGTCATCAGCCCGGTTGGTGGTGCCGCGTTCGACGAGCGGCAACGAGCGCAGTTGCCGTTCGAGATGCCACTGCAGGTGCGCGGCGACCAGGCCGCTGGCCTGACGCCGCACCGCGGTGTCGGCGGTCTCGGCGTCGGCCCAGCGTCCCCGGTCGAGGGCGTCGAGCAGCGCGAACACCTCCGGGGAGGGGGTGGCCGCCCCGGGCGGGCGGCAGTGCACGCAGACCGCGCCGCCGGCGGCGACGTGGAAGGCGGTGTGCGGGCCGGGGCGGTCGCACCGCGCGCAGCGGGTGATCGCGGGCGCCCAGCCGGCGTAGGTCATGGCGCGCAGCAGGTAGGCGTCGAGGATCAGCTCGGGTGGGCGGACCCGGTCGCACACCGCGCGCAGTGCCCCGACGGTGAGGGCGTGCAGCCGGGGCACGGGGGCCCGCTCCTCGCCCGCGAGCCGTTCGGCGGTCTCGAGGATCGCACAGGCGGTGGTGTAGCGGGAGTAGTCGTCGACGATGCCGACGGCGAAGGCGTCGAGGGTCTGCACCTGGGTGACGACGTCGAGGCTGCGGCCGGGGTGGAGCTGGACGTCGATGTGGGCGAACGGCTCGAGGCGGGCACCGAACTTCGAGCGGGTGCGGCGCACCCCCTTGGCGACGGCGCGGACCAGACCGTGCCGGCGGGTGAGCAGGGTGACGATGCGGTCGGCCTCGCCGAGCTTGTGCTGGCGCAGCACCACCGCGTTGTCCCGATACAGCCTCACGCCCCCGAGTCTGTCACGTGGCGGCGACACCGCGGCCGTCACCTGCTCCGGCGGCGGCGCACAATGGACGTCAGGAGGTCGTCATGGGTGCCCTCAAAGGTCTGCTCGACGTGGTGGTGGGGCTCCTCACCGCGGTGCTCGGGACCGTGCTGGCGATCGTCGCGGGGGTGGTCGTGCTCGTCGGTGCGGTGCTGTGCGTGACGATCCTGCTGATCCCGCTGGGTCTGCCGGTGATCCGGCTCGGACGCCGGTTGTTCACCCTGGCCCGCAAGCTGATGCACGTGCCCTGAGCTGCGCTCTTCCCGTCGGAGTCTCGACAGGAAGAACGAGAACACGTTACTGTTCGTTCGAACGAACAGAGGGGGACTTCCATGGACGCGCGCACCGACCTGCCCGACCTCACCTCGACCGTCGAGGCCCTCGACCGGGGCGAGACCACCTCGGTCGAGCTGGTGACGACCTGCCTGGACCGCATCGAGGAGGCCCAGCCGGCGCTCAACGCCTTCCGGGTCGTCCGCCGCGCCGCTGCACTCGCCGAGGCCCGCGAGGCGGACCGGCGCCGCGCCGCCGGGGAACTCCGCCCCCTGCTGGGTGTGCCGATCGCGATCAAGGACGACACCGACATCGTGGGCGAGACGACGATGTTCGGCTGCGCCGGCGACTTCGAACCGAAGACGGCCGACGCGGAGGTGGTGCGCCGCCTGCGCGAGGCCGGGGCGGTGATCGTCGGCAAGACCCACACCCCCGAACTCGGTCAGTGGCCCCTCACGAGCGGCGACGCCTTCGGGCACACCCGCAGCCCGTGGTCGCGCGAGCACTCCCCCGGCGGCTCGTCGGGCGGCAGCGCCGCGGCCGTCGCCGCACGTCTCGTCCCGGCCGCACTCGGTTCCGACGGCGCCGGTTCGGTGCGCATCCCCGCCTCGTGGTCCAATCTCGTCGGCATCAAACCGCAGCGGGGCCGGGTGTCGATGTGGCCCGATCCCGAGGCCTTCTTCGGGATCACCACCCACGGCCCGCTCGCCCGCACCGTCGCCGATGCGGCGCTGCTGCTCGACGTCGTCTCCGGCAACCACCCCGACGATCTGCACACCCGTCCCCCGCTCACCGTGTCCGACGCGGTCGGCCGCGATCCGGGACAGCTGAAAATTGCTCTGTCACTGAAGATTCCGTTCTCCGGTACCCCCGCGAAGCTCGATCCCCGGGTGCGCACCCGCATCGCCGCCCTCGCCACGGTGCTGCGGGATCTCGGGCACGAGGTGACGCTGGCGGATCCCGAATACGGTCTGCAGTTCGGGCTGGCCTTCCTGCCGCGGTCGATGGCCGGGATCGAGCAGTGGCTGAACCGGCTGCCCGATCCGGCCCTCGCCGACGCCCGCACCCGCAGCAACGCCCGGCTCGGCCGGCTGCTGCGGGGCCTGCCCTTGCAGGCGTCGCGCGCCGCCGAACCGCGGCTGCAGCGGCGGGTGGGCCGGATCTTCGAGGAGTTCGACGTGGTGCTCGCCCCCACCACCGCGACACCGCCGCTGCCGGTGACCGCCATCGACGGGATCGGCGGCTGGGCGACCGACAAGGTCGTCACCGGGGCGTGCCCCTACGCGTGGCCGTGGAACGTGCTGGGCTGGCCCGCGGTGAACGTGCCGGCGGGGTTCGTCGACGGGCACCTGCCGGTGGGTGCCCAGCTCCTCGGTCCGCAGGACTCCGAACCGCTGCTGATCTCCCTCGCCTCCCAGCTCGAATCGGTGCTGCGGTGGCACGAGCAGGCCCCGGAGCGCTGGTGGTGACCACCGGCGACGACGCGCGCTCGAAGATCCTGCGCGCCACCCTGCAGCTCGTCGGCACGCACGGGGTGCCGGAGGTGACCAACCGGCGCATCGCCGCGTGCGCCGGGGTGTCGCTCGGGTCGATCACCTACCACTTCCCCACGCAGGCCGACCTGCTGCGCGCCGCGCTGGTGTCGTTCGTCGACGACGAGACCGCGCGGCTGCGCGAGCTGGCCGAGCAGTACCGCTCGCAGGCGCTGTCGCTGGCCGAGGCCGCCGATCTCACCGAGCGGATCGCCCACGACCTGGCGTTCACCGCCGAACGGATCGCCCCGTTCGAGCTGTACGTGCAGGCCGGGCGCGATCCGGATCTGCGGCCCGCCTCGGATCGCTGCTGGCGCGCCTACGACGCGTTGACGGTCGCGGTGCTCATCGCGCTGGGGGTGCAGGCACCCGAGGCGATCGCCCCGACCCTGGTGGCGACCGTCGCGGGCATGCAGCTGCGCCGCCTGTCGACGGGGGCGCAGACCGACGTGGCCGCGGCGGTGCTCACGCTCCTGCGGGGAGCCGCAGGAACCGGGTGATCACAGGAGCCGGGTGATCAGAAGCCGAGGCGGCCGAGCTGCTTGGGATCGCGCTGCCAGTCCTTGGCGACCTTCACGTGCAGATCGAGGTAGATCTTCACGCCGAGCAGCTTCTCCATCTGCCGGCGCGCGGCGGTGCCCACCTCGCGCAGCCGGGCGCCGCCCTTACCGATGACGATGCCCTTCTGGCTGGGTCGTTCGACGTAGAGCAGGGCGTGGACGTCGAGCATCGGGCCCTGCTTCTCGGCGCGGCCCTCGCGTTCGGTGACCTCCTCGATGACCACGGCGAGGGAGTGCGGCAGCTCGTCGCCGAGTCCTTCGAGTGCGGCCTCGCGGATGAGCTCGGCCATGAGGGTCTCCTCCGGCTCGTCGGTGAGCTCCCCGTCGGGATAGAAGGCCGGGCCGGGTTCCATGTGGGAGGCGATCACGTCGACGAGGACCTCCACCTGTTCGCCGGACGCCGCGGAGACCGGCACCACGTCGCAGTCCTCGCCGAGGAGGCGGGAGACCGCGAGCAGCTGGGCCGCGACCTGCTCCTTGCCCACCTTGTCGATCTTCGTCACGATGCCGACGAGCGGGGTCTTCGGCGCCACGTGCCGCACCTGCTCGAGGATCCAGCGGTCGCCGGGACCGATCTTCTCGTCGGCAGGGAAGCACATGCCGATCGCGTCGACCTCGGAGTAGGTGTCGCGCACGAGATCGTTCAGGCGCTGCCCGAGGAGGGTGCGCGGCCGGTGCAGACCGGGGGTGTCCACCAGCACGAGCTGCGCGTGGTCGCGGTGGACGATGCCGCGGATGGTGTGCCGGGTGGTCTGGGGGCGCGACGAGGTGATGGCGATCTTGCTGCCGACCAGCGCGTTCGTCAGCGTCGACTTACCCGTGTTGGGTCGTCCGACGAAACAGATGAATCCGGAACGGAATTCGGGGTCGGTCATGCGTGCTCCTCGGTCGTGTCCTGGTCGATGTCGGTCTCCTTCTCCTCGGGTATCCGGCTCACGTGGACGGTGCTCACCCGCACCCGCCCACGCACGTCGGGTCCACCCTCGCCGCGCAGCAGCAACCCGTGGCTCCGCACCTCCGAGCCCGGCAGCGGGACGCGGCCGAGTTCGTGGCCGAGCAGGCCACCCACGGTGTCCACCTCGTCGTCGTCGATGTCGATGTCGAACAGCTCACCGAGATCCTCGACGGCGAGGCGGGCCGAGACCCGGTAGGTCCCGTCGCCGAGATCCTCCACGTCGGGGATCTCGGCAATGTCGTACTCGTCGGCGATCTCGCCGACGATCTCCTCGATGATGTCCTCGATCGTCACCAGCCCGGCGATACCGCCGTACTCGTCGACGAGCACCGCCATGTGGTTGCGGTCGCGCTGCATGTCGGCGAGCAGGTCGCCGAGCCGCTTCGAGTCGGGCACGAACACCGCCGGCCGCATCACGTCGGCGACGGCGACGCTGCGTCCACCGTCGCGGTGGTAGTAGGTCTGCCGGACGAGATCCTTGAGGTAGACGACGCCGCGGATGTCGTCGACGTTCTCGCCGATCACCGGGATGCGGGAGTGACCGCTGCGCACGGCCAGGGAGGTGGCCTGCCCGGCGGTCTTGTCCTGTTCGATCCACACCATCTCGGGGCGGGGCACCATCACCTCACGGGCGGTCGTGTCGCCGAAGTCGAAGACGGACTGGATCATCCGGCGTTCCTCGTCGGCGACGACACCGCGCTCCTGGGCGAGGTCGACGAGTTCCCGCAGTTCGATCTCGTTGGCGAACGGGCCGTTCCGGAATCCCTTACCGGGAGTGACGGCGTTGCCGACGCTGATGAGGATGCGGCTTATCGGGCCGAGGAGCACACCGAGGATCCGCAGCGGACCGGTCGCGGCGAACGCGATCGGATAGGCGTGCTGACGTCCGAGCGTGCGCGGGCCGACACCGATGACGACGTAGTCGACGATCACCATCACGGTGGCACCGACGATCAGCGCCCACGTCCGGTCGAGCACCGCGAGGAGCGCACCGACGAGCACCACCGTCGCGGTGATCTCGCACAGGATGCGCAGCAGGACGGTGAGATTGACGTAGCGCGGGCGGTCGTCGAGCAGGCCGAGCAACCGGCGGGCGGCGGCACGGCCGTCCTTCGCGAGTTCCTCCGCACGCGCGGTGGAGACGGTGTTGAGGGCCGAGTCGACCGCGGCGAACAGTCCTCCGAGCACCACCAGGACGACGGCGAGGACGACGAGGGACACGGTGTTCACGCAGCCGCTCCTCCCCTACCGGGTCCGGGCGCGGCGCTGTCGTCGACGGGGCCGCTCATGATTCGGGGTTGTCGACGAAACCGGCCTTGCCGAGCAGTTTCCGATCACGTTCGGCGAGCAGCGCCTCGTGTTCGGCGCGGCGCAGTTCCTCGTACCACTCGGCGAGGAGCTGGTTCTGCAGGCCGAACATCTCCTTCTCCTCCTCGGGCTCGGCGTGGTCGTAGCCGAGCAGGTGCAGCATGCCGTGCACGGTGAGCAGCGCGAGTTCGTGTCCGACCGAATGTCCGGCCTTGGCCGCCTGATCCGCGGCGAACTGCGGGCACAGCACGATGTCGCCCAGCATCGACGGTCCCGGTTCGGGTGCGTCGGGACGGCCACCCGGTTCGAGTTCGTCCATGGGGAAGGACATCACATCGGTGGGGCCGGGCAGATCCATCCACCGCACGTGGAGATCGGCCATGGTGTCGAGGTCGACGAGCACCATCGACAGCTCGGCGGCCGGATGCACGTCCATCCGGGCGATGACGAAACGAGCGACGTCGAGAAGGTCCTCCTCCGCGACGTCCATACCCGATTCGTTCGAGATCTCGATGCTCATGACTGGCGTTCCTTCTGCACGACGGGGTGGGGACGAGAGGGGTTGGTGCTCACCGGCGCTGCGCCCTGTGCTGGGTGGCGCGGCGCTGCGCGCGGTTTCCGCCGGCGCCGTCGTCGCGGGTCGCCTCGAAGCGGTTGTACGCGTCGACGATGTCGGAGACCAGGCGGTGGCGAACGACGTCGCTGCTGTCGAGGCGGGCGATGTGGATGTCGTCGATGCCGTCGAGGATCTCGGTGGCGGCGGCCAGGCCCGAGCGGGCCCCGCCCGGCAGGTCGATCTGGGTGATGTCGCCGGTGACGACGATCTTCGACCCGAAGCCGAGGCGGGTGAGGAACATCTTCATCTGCTCGGCGGTGGTGTTCTGCGCCTCGTCGAGGATGATGAACGCATCGTTCAACGTGCGGCCACGCATGAATGCCAGGGGTGCGACCTCGATGACGCCGGCCTGCATGAGCTTCGGGATGGCCTCGGGATCCATCATGTCGTGCAGCGCATCGTGCAGCGGACGCAGATAGGGGTCGATCTTCTCGTACAGGGTGCCCGGCAGGAAGCCGAGCCGCTCGCCGGCCTCGACGGCGGGCCGGGTGAGGATGATGCGGTTGACCTGCTTGGTCTGCAGCGCCTGGACGGCCTTCGCCATCGCGAGGTAGGTCTTGCCGGTGCCTGCGGGGCCGATACCGAAGACGATGGTGTGCGCGTCGATCGCGTCGACGTAGCGCTTCTGGTTCAGGGTCTTGGGCCGGATCGTCTTGCCGCGCCGCGACAGGATGTCGAGGCTGAGGACGTCGGCCGGGGACTCCGACAGCCCCTGGGTGAGCATGCCCACGGTGCGGCGCACGGCGTCGGGTCCGAGGGGCTGGCCGCGGCGTACCAGGGTGACGAGTTCGGCGAGGGCGCGTTCGGCGAGGGCGACGTCGGCCGGGGCTCCGGTGAGGGTGACGGCGTTGCCGCGCACGTGGATGTCCGCCGCAAGGAGGCCCTCGAGGGCGATCAGGTTCTGGTCGGCCGCTCCGAGCAGGGCCGCTGCGGCCTCCGGGGGGAGGTCCAGGCTGGACCTGACCGTGGTCGGTTCGAATTCGGCGGGCCCGTTGGGTCGGTCTGGTTCGCTCACGTGGACGGTACGTCCTGCTTTCGGGTCGGCTCCGGCACGACGGCTGTCGTGTCCGTGCCAGTCTAGCGCCGCGACGACCCCCGCCTCCGCGCTATAGCGTGCGTCACCGCAGTTCGGTGGGTGCGTCCCCGGCCGGGATCCGCGCCGTCCACGTCCGCGCGCCGGCGAGGACCTCCCGCGCGCGCTCCGGGGGCATGCCCGCCAGCACCAGGTTGCCGAGCACAACGGTGTCGCCGGCGTCGTTCACCAGACCGAGATTGGCCTGTTCGAGAGTGGCCATCGTCAGGCCCTCCATCATCCCGACGAGCACGGGCACCGGGAGGTAGTCGGAGAACTGACCGGTGGCGCGGCCCCGCTCCACGTGGGCCAGGGCGCGGGAGCGGACCGGGGCGACGAGATCGGCGATGCGCTGCTCCCCCAGTTCCTTGCGGGCGAAGGACAGCAGCACGCGGTAGCGGTCACCGACGGGCCAGGTGCGCAGGACCTCCACGGCCAGCGCGACGGCCGGGTCGTCGGGTTCGGGATGGTCGAGGGCGGCGGCGAGGGCGGTGGAGGCATCGTCGGCGAGACCTTCGACGAGGGCGTCACGGTTCGGGAAGTGCGCGTAGACGGTGCGGCGCACCACTCCGGCGGCCTTGGCGACGTCGTCCATGCTCGCATCGGGATCCGCGGCGAAACAGGCCATCGCTGCTTCGAGGATCCGGGCGCGGTTCGCGTTGAATCGGGTGCGCGATCGGGCGACCGGGTGCTCCACGCTGTACTACCTCTTCCACCGAGATGTGATCTGGATTCCATTCTAGTTGCACACGAATGTGCAAAGAATTAATTTGCACATCGATGTGCAAGTTGGGCTCGTCGCCCGTTCCAGCGTTCCACGCCGCATCCCAGGAGGACCGATGACCACGACCGTCACCCCGGCGGGCAGAACCGCGGAGGCCGAACCCTATCGGCGACGCTGGGCCGGCCTGCTCGTGCTGTGCCTGAGCCTGCTCATCGTCGTCATGGCGAACACTTCGCTGATCGTTGCGGCCCCGAGCATGCTCCGCGAACTGCAGCTCACCAGCACCGACATGCAGTGGATCATCGACGGCTACACCGTCCCGTACGCCGCACTGATGCTGCTGTGCGGCGTGCTCGGCGACCGGTACGGCCGTCGCGGCGCCCTCCTCGCCGGGCTCGCGACCTTCGCGGCGGGCGCGATCCACGGCTCCCTGGCCGACAGCGCCGTCGACGTCGTCGTCGCCCGCATCGTGATGGGGGTCGGCGCCGCGGTGATCATGCCCGCGACGCTGTCGCTGCTCGTCGCGATGTTCCCCTCCCACGAACGCGCCCGCGCGATCGCGGCGTGGGCCGCCACCTCGGGGCTCGCGATCGCCCTCGGGCCGCTGCTCGCCGGCTGGCTCCTCGAGTGGAACTCGTGGGGCTCGACCTTCCTCATCAACGTGCCGATCGCCGCGCTCGCGGCCGTCGCCTCGCTCGTCCTCGTCCCCGCATCCAGGGCCGAGGGACTCACCCGCATCGACTGGATCGGCGGCGCGCTGTCGGTCGCCGCGGTCGGCGGCATCGTCTACGCGATCATCGAGGGCTTCCACTTCGGTTGGGCCGGAAGCGCTCTCGTCGCACTGGTCGGTTCGGTCGTCGCGGCGGCGGTGTTCGTCGCGTGGGAACTGCGGTGTCCGCGACCGCTCCTGGACCTGCGGCGGGTCGCCGACCGGACCGTCGGCAGCGCCTGCCTCGCCGTGCTGCTGCTGTTCCTCGTCACCTTCGGAGTGATCTACTTCGTCGCCCAGCAGTTCCAGTTCGTGCTCGGCTACGCCCCGCTCGAGACCGGCCTGCGGCTGCTGCCCCTCGCCGTGACCGTCTCGCTCGGCGCCGCGCTGAGCGGACGGCTCGCCCCACGCTTCGGTGCGCGCCTCGCGGTGGCGGGCG
>Ga0182741_1001187_pt1 | contig 35375 bp, 27 predicted proteins | sample eDN5th37CBELigOP_FD_128874 | JGI IMG/M metagenome (GOLD analysis project Ga0182741, IMG submission 128874) | Enriched Organic Plus compost microbial communities from Emeryville, California, USA - eDNA 5th pass 37_C BE-Lig OP (version 2) (version 2) ... | reverse complement strand
GGGGATCGAGCGATAGTGCATGTGCGCCTTGTGCCCGGCGATCACTTCGGCGGCGATCACGCCCTCCTCCTCCGCCTTGTGCGCGAGCATCGGTCCGGGGACGCAGTCGCCGATCGCGTAGAGGTTGGGGAGGTTGGTGCGCATCTGGTCGTCCACGACGATCTCGCCGCGCTTCGTCATCTCGAGCCCCAGCGCCTGCGCGTCGATCCCGCGCGTCGCGGGGCGGCGGCCGACGGCGACGAGGACGCAGTCGCCCTCCAGGCGCTCCTGCTGGCCGTCCTTCTCGACCTCGACGAACACGCCGTGCTCGGTCCGGCCGCCGTTGGTGACGCGCGTGCCGACCTTGAGGTCGAGCCCCTGCTTGCGGAAGACCCGGTCCGCCTCCTTCACGACGTCGTCGTCCATGCCGGGGAGGATCGCCGGCATCAGCTCGACGACGGTGACCCGCGCGCCGAGGCGGCGCCAGACGCTGCCGAGCTCGAGGCCGATGACGCCGCCGCCGATGACGATCAGGTGCTCGGGGACGCGAGGGATCGTGAGCGCGCCGGTGTTCGAGAGGATCCGTTCCTCGTCGAACTGGAGGAAGGGGAGCTCGAAGGGTACGGAGCCCGTCGCGATGATGACGTGCGCGGCCGAGAAGGTGGTATTCGTTTCATTGGGGGGGGCCCCCCGGTCGCCCGTGGCGTCGGTGGGGGTGACCTCCACCGTCCAGCGATCACCCTCGCGCCCCCGCAGCGTCCCCCACCCCTTCGCCCAGGTGATCTTGTGCTTCCGGAAGAGGAACTCGATCCCCTTGGTGTTCTGGCCGACGACGTCGTCCTTGCGGGCCAGCATCTTTCCCAGGTCCAGCGTCAGCTCGCCCACGTTGATGCCGTGCTCCGAGGCGTGCCAGCGCATGAACTCCCAGTGCTCGGAGCTGCTGAGGAGCGCCTTGGAGGGGATGCATCCCACGTTCACGCAGGTGCCGCCCAGCGTCCTGTCGGCCTCGACGCAGACGGTGGTGAGCCCGAGCTGGGCGGCGCGGATGGCGGCCACGTAGCCGCCCGGGCCGCCGCCGATGACGACGACGTCGACTTGCGTCATGAGAGATCGAGGTGCGAGAAGCGAATAGCGGGGTTCGACGGCCGAAAGTTAATCAACGGCTCCGGGGCGCGTTCATCCCTCCGGCGCGCCGCCGGTTCACGGGCGACGGGGGCGGCGCGGCCGGCGGCTGGGGTCCCCTTCCGAGCGGGGGGGCAACGCACGGGGCGCCGTGGCTCGTCGCGAGCCACGGCGCCCCGTGTCGTATTCCGGCGTGCGGCGCTCAGTCCACGAGCATCGACGCCGGATCCTCCATCAGCTCCTTCACGCGCACGAGGAAGAGCACCGCCTGCTGCCCGTCGATGATGCGGTGGTCGTACGAGAGCGCCACGTACATCATCGGGCGGATCTCCACCTTGCCGTTCACCGCGACCGGACGCTCCTGCGTCTTGTGCAGCCCGAGGATGCCGACCTGCGGGAAGTTGATGATCGGCGTCGAGACGAGCGAGCCGAAGACGCCGCCGTTCGTGATCGTGAAGGTGCCGCCGGTGAGGTCGTCCATCGTCAGCTTGCCGTCACGCGCGCGCTTGGCGACGGCCGAGATCTCGCGCGCGATGTCGAGGATGCCGCGGCGGTCGGCGTCCTTGATGTTCGGCACCACGAGGCCGGCGTCGGAGGCGACGGCGATCCCCATGTTCACGTAGTGCTTGTAGATGATCGAGTCGCCGTCGATCTGCGCGTTGACGACGGGGTAGGCCTTGAGCGCCATCACCGCCGCCTTCACGAAGAAGGGCATCATCGAGAGGCGCACGCCGTGCTCCTTCTCGACCTTCTCCTTGAGGCGCCCGCGCAGCGCCTCGACCGCCGACATGTCGATCTCGTTGAACGTCGTGAGATGCGCCGTCGCGTGCTGCGACTCGAGCAGGTGCTCGGCGATGCGCTTGCGGCGGGTGGACATCTTTTCGCGGGTCTCCCGCTCGCCGGCCGCCGGCCCAGCCCCCTCGGCCCTCGGCCGGGAGGAAGGTGGCGCGGGCTTGGGCGCGGGGGCGGCCGGCGCGGGCGCCGCGCCTGTCTCCCGCGTCCCGCCGCCCTGCTCGATCACGTCCGCCTTGCTCACCACCCCACCGCGTCCGGTCCCCTGCACGGTGGAGAGATCGACGCCCTGCTCGGCGGCCAGGCGCTGGGCGGACGGGGCGGCGCGCACTTCGGCGGCGGGCGGCGCCTGCGGCGTCGGCGCGGCGGCCGGGGCGGCCGTCGACGCGGGGACCGCCGGCTTCGCCGCGGCGGCCGGCGCGGCGCTCTCGTCGAGCTCCCCGAGCAGCTCGTCGACCTTCACCACGTCCCCCTCGTTCTTGAGGCGGCGCGTGAGCACCCCGGCCGTCAGCGCGGGCACCTCGACCGTGATCTTGTCGGTCTCCAGCTCGACGAGCGTCTCGCCGGAGGCGACGGCATCACCTTCCTTCTTCGTCCACCGGGAGATCGTGGCCTCGACGATCGATTCGCCGAGCGGGGGTACTTTGATTGGAAGCATGAGTGACTGGCGGCTCTCGGCCCTCGGCAGGCGGGCGCCGAGCGCGGTTAGCTTTGAATCGAATGAGCCCGGAATATAACCGAGCGCCCACCATGCGAGCCCTCACCATCAGCGGCCACGGCGGCCTCGAACGCCTGGAGCCGCGCGCCGATCTCCCGATCCCCGAGCTGCGCACGCCGACGGACGTGCGCGTGCGCGTGCGGGCGGCGGCGCTCAACCATCTCGACCTCTTCGTACTGGAGGGGATCCCCGGCGTCACGCTCACCCCGGACTGGATCGTCGGGACCGACGCGACCGGGGTGGTCGAGTCGGTGGGGGCGGAGGTGCGCGGGGTCCGGGTCGGCGACACCGTGGTGCTCAACACCGGGCTCTCCTGCCGGCAGTGCGAGTACTGCCGCGACGGCGAGCAGCCGCTCTGCGTGCGCTTTCGCGTGCTCGGGGAGCACCTCCCCGGCGTGGCGGCGGACTACGTCGTCGTCCCCGAGACGAACGTGCGCCCGGTCGATCCGTCGATCGCGCCGGAGGTGGCGGCGGCGTTCACCCTCGCGACGCTGACCGCCTGGCGCATGATCGTCTCGCGCGCCCGCGTGCGCGCCGGCGAGGAGGTGCTGATCTGGGGGATCGGCGGCGGGGTGGCGCTGGCCGCGCTCCAGATCTGCAAGGCGATCGGCGCGCGCGTCTGGGTGACCTCCTCCAGCGACGAGAAGCTCGCGCGGGCGCGGGCGCTCGGCGCGGACGAGGTGCTCGACCATGCACGCGAGGACGTCGGGCGCGTCGTGCGCGAGCGCACCGGGAAGCGGGGGGTGGACGTCGTCGTGGACAACGTCGGGGAGGCGACGTGGGCGAAGTCGCTCCAGGCGCTGGGGCGGCGGGGGCGGCTCGTCACCTGCGGCGGAACCTCGGGGCCGATGGTCGTCACCGACGTCCGCCGCCTCTTCTGGAACCAGTGGAGCATCCTCGGCTCGACGATGGGGAACGACGCCGAGTTCGACGCGGTGGTGCGCGAGCTGAACGCCGGTCGTCTGCAGCCGCCGATCGACTCCGTCTGGCCGCTCGAGGAGGGGCGCCAGGCGTACGAGCGGCTGCGGTCGGGCGCGCAGTTCGGCAAGGTCGTGCTCCGGGTGGCGCCATGACCGAACAGGCGCAGTACGAGCCGGAGGAGCAGCGGGCGATCCGCGACGCCTTCGCGCGCGGCGAGCGGCCGCTCTGTCCGCGGTGCGGGGTGGCGATGACGGTGCGCTCGATCGGCGGCGGCTCGTTCGGGCTCGGCTACGCCCGCAAGCGGGAGTGGCTGATCTGCCCGCAGTGCCGCCGGAGCGTCATCTTCGACCTCAAGCGCGGGACGAGGACCTAGGGGCGCGGTAGCGCCAGCGTGTCGACTCGAATCAGGGCGACCGAGTCGCCGCGCCACTCGCGGACGCGGCGGACGAGCCGTCCCGCCGCCACGTCCGCCTCCTGGGACTCCTCCCACTCCACCCGCCAGCGGCCGCCGGCGCGACAGAGCCGCTGCGCCTCGTACTCGAGCCCCGCCATCCCGCCCTTGGTGCGCCCCTCGACGCAGGGGCGGTCCGGCACGGGGCGGATGCTCACCGTGGCGCTGAGCGCCGAGTCGTGCACGAAACGGCCGTCGCGCCGATCGAAGCGCCAGACCTCGTGGCCGACGTTGCCGGTGGCGCCGGCCCAGCGGCGCAGGGCGAGGTCACGGGCGCCGTCGGCGTCGAAGTCGGTGGCGACGAAGTAGGGGACACCCGGCACCGGCGGCTCGTCCTGCTCCACCGCCAGCCGCTGGACGGTGTCGGTCCCCGACGCGTCGAGGAGGAGGATCCCGGTCACGAGCCCCGCGGCGGTGTCGGCGACGAGCACCAGCGCGCGTGGCGGGGACCCATCCTCGATCACGCACGAGAGCCGACGGGCGGCAGCGAGCCTGGGCACCGGGGGCTCGGTCCGTGCGCCCTCGCCGTCCAGGGTGGCGACGCAGGCCGTGTCGCGGAGCGAGAAGTCGGGGCGCGGGGTGTCGGCGGCGCCGGCGGTCGCGCGCGCACGGTCGCCGCACGCCGCGCCGAGGAGGACGAGGGCCGATATGACGGAGCGTCGCATCGGGAGTATCTTATCGCTCGACTCACACCGGCCACCACACGTGAACTTCGGCGAACGCCTCCGGGACAGCTTCATGCAGGTTTTCGGCGTCCTCGTACCCAACCTGCTCGGCGCGCTGGTCATCGTCTTCGCCGGCTATCTGCTCGCACGGCTCCTCGAGAAGCTGATCGAGCGGTTCCTCCGTCGCATCCGGCTCAATCACGTGCTGGAGCGCGGCGGCGTCACGCAAGCCGTCGAGCGGTCGGGGGCGACGGTGAACCCGACGAAGGTGCTCGCGAACCTCGTCTTCTGGCTCGTGATGTTCGCGGTGATCCTGATCGCCGCGAACGCGCTCGGGCTCGAGTCGCTCGCGAACGTCTTCTCCGAGCTGGTGAGCTACATCCCGAGCGTGATCGCGGCGATCGTGATCATCCTCGTCGGGATCGTGCTCGGGAACTTCGTCGGTGGGCTGATCGGGGCGTCGGCGGGAGCGCTCTACGGCGGGCGCGCGCTCGCGCGGGTGGGGCGCGGCGGCGTCGTGCTGCTCGCCGTGTTCATGGCGCTCCAGGAGCTGGGGATCGCGAACGAGATCGTGACGACGGCGTTCGCGATCCTCTTCGGCGCGATCGCGCTCGCGCTGGCGCTGGCGTTCGGGCTGGGGAACCGCGAGCTCGCCGGCGAGGTCGTGCGGGAGTGGTACGACCGCTACCGCCAGGAGCGGGACGAGGCGATCGCGCGGGAGCGGGCGGCGGAGGCAGCGGAGGACGCGGAGCTGGAGGAGGAGGAGCGCGAGGAAGCGGAGGAGCGCGCGCGCCGGACCCCCCGCTGGACCCCCCGCCAGCCGCGCGACGACGGCGAGGACGAGAACCCGAGCCCGTCCTGACGGTCGCATTCCCGCGCGCGCGCGAAGGACGCGAAGAGGCGCTGCCCATCCTTCGCGTCCTTCGCGTCTGCGCGGTGAAATCGGGTCGATTTCGGGCCGGGAATCCCCCCGCTCGGCCCGCCAGGCGCTGAAGTTTGGAACTGTTTGTCGTATAACGACTTGCGACGAGGGTCGCCGGTTGCTTTTCGGCCCCGTTTCGGGTAGATTTCGAGGTCTGCCGACGGGCCTCCTTCCGGGGTGCCGGTCGGCTCCGGTCGTGCCGTGTGCCGTATCCCTTCGTGTGTGAGATATGACCGCTCCGAACAATCGCGAACGCATCCTTCCGCGCCTGATCGACGACGAGATCAAGGAATCGTTCATCAACTATTCGATGAGCGTGATCGTGTCGCGCGCGTTGCCCGACGTCCGCGACGGCCTCAAGCCGGTGCACCGGCGCGTGCTGTACGCGATGAACGAGCTCGGGCTGGTTCCGGGGCGTCCGTACAAGAAGTCCGCGACCGTCGTCGGCGACGTGCTCGGCAAGTATCACCCGCACGGCGACAGCTCGGTGTACGACGCGCTCGTGCGCATGGTGCAGGACTTCTCCCTCCGCTATCCGCTCGTGGACGGGCAGGGGAACTTCGGCTCGATCGACGGTGATCCGGCGGCGGCGTACCGCTACACCGAGGCGCGTCTCACGCCGACGGCGATCGAGATGCTCTCGGACATCGACAAGAACACGGTCGACTTCGCGCCGAACTTCGACGACCGGCTGCAGGAGCCGACGGTGCTTCCGGCCGCGCTGCCGAACCTCATCATCAACGGCAGCGCCGGCATCGCGGTCGGCATGGCGACGAACATCCCCCCGCACAACATGCGCGAGGTGGTGTCGGCGCTCATCGCGATGATCGACGATCCGGAGATCACGCCGGCGCAGATCCGGCGCTTCGTGAAGGGCCCCGACTTCCCCACCGGCGCCTACATCTACGGCAAGCAGGGGATCCAGGACTACCAGGAGACGGGGCGCGGGCGCATCGTCATGCGCGCCCGGGCGGTGATCGAGGAGAAGGAGTCCTCGAACAAGTCGCAGATCGTCGTCACCGAGGTCCCCTACCAGGTCAACCCGAACAAGCTCGTCGAGGACATCGCGAACCTCGTCCGCGACGGCAAGCTCACGGGGATCAGCGCCCTCCGCAACGAGTCGTCGAACCGCGAGGGGCTGCGGGTCGTGATCGAGCTCAAGCGCGACGCGATCCCGCGGGTCGTGCTCAACCAGCTCTACAAGCACACGTCGATGCAGTCCACCTTCGGCGTGATCATGCTCGCGCTGGTCCCCGATCCGGAGACGCGGCGGCTCGTGCCGAAGGTGATGCCGCTCAAGGAGATCCTCGAGCACTACCTGACGCACCGCCACGAGGTGATCGTCCGCCGCGCGCAGTTCGAGCTCGACAAGGCGCTCGACCGCGAGCACATCCTCGAGGGGCTCAAGATCGCCGTCGACAACATCGACGCGGTGATCAAGGTCATTCGCGCCGCCGAGGACACGCCGTCGGCGAACGCGGAGCTGCAGCGCCGCTTCAAGCTCTCCGACCGGCAGGCGGAGGCGATCCTCAACATGCGCCTCGCCAAGCTCACCGGCCTCGAGATCGAGAAGCTCGAGCAGGAGCTGAAGGAGGTGCGCGCCCTCATCGCCGGGCTGCGCGAGCTGCTGGGCTCCAAGCCCAAGCGCCTCGCGCTGATGAAGAAGGAGCTGCAGGAGATCGCCGACAAGTTCGGCGACGTCCGCCGCACCGAGATCACCGGCGACCAGGGCGAGTTCACGATCGAGGACCTGATCGCCGAGGAGGACATGGTCGTGACCATCTCCCACTCGGGGTACATCAAGCGGACCTCGGTCTCGACCTACAAGAAGCAGCGGCGGGGCGGGCGCGGGAACAACGGCGCGGTGCTCAAGGACGAGGACTTCATCGAGCACCTCTTCGTCGCCTCGACGCACGACTACATCCTCTACTTCACCGACGACGGCCGGTGCTTCTGGCTCAAGGTGCACGAGATCCCGCAGGCGGGACGTGCGGCCAAGGGGAAGCCGATCGTCAACCTGATCAACGTCACCCCCGACACCAAGATCTCGGCGGTCGTGGCGGTGCGCGAGTTCAGCGAGAACGCCTACCTGCTCTTCGCCACCAAGCAGGGGACGGTGAAGAAGACGGCGCTCTCGCAGTACTCGAACCCGCGTGCCAGCGGCATCAAGGCGATCAAGATCGAGTCGGGCGACGAGCTGATCGACGTGCAGGTGACCACCGGCACGAACGACATCGTCCTCGCCACCCGCCACGGGCTGTCCATCCGCTTCCACGAGCAGGACGTGCGCGAGATGGGGCGCGACACCACCGGGGTGAAGGGGATCGAGCTCGGGCCGCGCGACGAGGTGATCGGCATGGTGGTCATCAAGCGCGAGGCCAACCTGCTGGTCGTCTGCGAGCGGGGGATGGGCAAGTGCTCGCCGATCGACGAGTACCGCGTGCAGAAGCGCGGCGGCAAGGGGATCATCACCGTCAACCGGACCGACAAGACCGGCGATGCGGTGTCGATCAAGGAGGTGCTCCCCGACGACGAGCTGATGCTCATCACCAAGGGCGGCGTGGCGATCCGCATGCCGGTGAAGGGGATTCGCGTGGCCGGGCGCAACACCCAGGGGGTCAAGCTCGTGAACCTGGACGACGGCGACCGCGTGATCGACGTCGCGCGCGTCGTCCCCGACGACGAGAAGGACGAGGGGGTGGAGGACGGTGACGGCGGCGCCCCGGTGGCGGGGGACGACGCGGAGTAGGACGGCGCGGGGGACCACTCCGCCCGGGACGGCGGCGGGTGCTCGCGGGAGCACCCGCCGCTTTCCCTTTACTGGCCCCGGCACCGCGAGTAGGTTTGCCGGGCCGAGTCCCTTGCTCGGCCGACCGTAGGCTGCCTTCGAGATGACGACGACCGTTACCGCCCCCGAGTCCGCGACGCTGGTGACCCTGGACGACCTGGAGGCGGCCGCGCGGGCGCTGCAAGGGGTGACGGTGCGCACGCCGCACGTCGCCGTGTCGGCCCTCTCGCGGCCGGACGCGCCGGTCTGGGTGAAGCCGGAGATGCTCCAGGCGACCGGCGCCTTCAAGCTGCGCGGGGCCTACTACTTCCTGTCGCGGCTCTCCCCCGAGGAGCGCGCGCGCGGCGTCGTCGCGCCGTCGTCGGGGAACCACGCGCAGGCCGTCGCGATGGCGGCGTCGCTCTTCGGCATCCCCTGCACGGTGGTGATGCCCACGACCGTCACCGCGCCCAAGCGCGTCGGCGCGGAGCGCCTCGGTGCCCGCGTGGAGCTCGCCGGGACGACGACGCACGACCGCATGGCGCGCGCCCTCGAGATCGTCCGCACGGAGGGGGCGACGCTGGTCCCGCCGTACGACCACCCGTGGATCATCGCGGGGCAGGGGACCGCGGGGCTCGAGATCGCCGACGACCTGCCCGAGGTGCGCACGGTGCTCGTGCCGGTCGGCGGCGGCGGGCTGAGCGCCGGTGTCGCCGCGGCGATCAAGCTGCGGCTGCCGACGGCGCGCGTCGTGGGCGTCGAGCCGGCGGGCGCCCCCAAGCTCACCCGCGCGCGTGAGGCCGGGCAGCCGGTGCGCCTCGAGCGGACCCGGTCGCTCGCCGACGGACTGATGGCGGTCGAGGTCGGCGCGGTGCCGTTCGCGCATCACCAGCGCTTTCTCGACGAGATCGTCACGGTGGGCGACGAGGCGCTCGTGCCGGCGGTGCGGCTGCTCCTCGACCGCGCCAAGCTCGTGACGGAGCCGAGCGGCGCGATCACGGTGGCCGCGCTGATGAGCGGGCGGGTGCGGGCGGACGGGCCGACGGTCGCGGTGCTGAGCGGCGGGAACATCGAGTGGAGCGGGCTGCGCGCGCTGCTCGAGGGCGAGGGGTCGGAATGACCCACGCCGATCGCGCGCGACCAGCGGCCGATCCGCACATCGTCGTCGCGAACGACGACCCGCGGCAGCTGCGCGCGCTGACCTGGCTGCTCCGCGAGCGCGGCTACCGCGTGACGAGCGTCCCCTCGCGCGCCGCGCTCGACGCGCTCGCGACCGGGGAGACCGACCTGCTGCTCCTCGACTACGGCGCGATCGGCGCCGAGGGGCCGCAGGTGCTCGCGCAGATCCGCGACGACGACCGGTGGCGCGACATGCCGGTGCTGGTCACCGCGCCCGCGCCGGCCGATCTCGCGACGGACGTCGCCGCCAGCGTGCTGCGGCTGGGCGCGGACGACTACCTGGGCCGTCCGCTGCGCGTCGAGGAGCTGCTCGCCCGCATCGAGGCGCAGCTGCGCTCGCACCAGGGGCTGCGCGAGGTGCGCGCGGCGCTTCGCGAGCGCGAGCGCGAGCTCGAGCGGGCGCGGGAGAACGTCGCGAACACCCACGAGCTGGTGGACATCGTCCACGAGGTCACGGGCGAGCTGTCGCCGTCGGCGATCTATCGCGTGCTCGCGCGCCGCGTCGCGCGCGCGCTCGGGCTCTCGCACTGCTCGGTGGTCCTCGCGACCGTCGGCGATGCGGAGGGGATGGTCGCCGTCTCGTACGAGGACCCGGCGGCGCGCGACCTCCCGATCATGCTCGAGCGCTATCCCGAGGTGATCGCGGCGCTGGAGAAGGGGCGTCCCGTCCTCGTCGCCGACGTCGCCACCGACCCGGTGCTCGCGTCGGCGCGCGAGCGGTGGGCGGAGGAGCGCCTCTCCGTCCGCATCCGCTCCACCGCGACGGTGCCGTTCGCGCTCGACCGCAAGCGGTGCGGCGTCCTCTTCCTGCGCACGACGGTGGACGAGCGCCCGCTCACGACGGAGGACTGCGAGTTCGCGGACCTCGTGGTGAAGGCGGCCATCTCGTCGATCCAGCGCGGGCAGCTGCTCGAGCGCACGAAGGCCGACAATCGCCGGCTGGAGACGCTGGCGACGACCGACCCGCTCACGCGCCTCCTCAACCGGCGCGCTTTCCTCGACCGCCTCGCCCTCGAGGTCGATCGCTCGCATCGCTACGGCGCGGTGCTGTCGCTCCTGATGCTGGACGTCGATCACTTCAAGCTCGTGAACGACAACGCCGGCCACCTCACCGGCGACAGCGTCCTCGGACAGGTGGGCGCGCTGCTGCAGAGCGCGGTGCGCAGCGTGGACGTCGTCGCCCGCTACGGTGGCGAGGAGTTCGTCGTGCTCCTGCCGGAGACCGACTCCGAGGGTGCGGTCGCGTTCGCCGAGCGGCTCCGGGAGCTCGTCTCCGGGCACGCCTTCCTCACGGGACACGGCGAGCCGCTCCACCTGACCGCGAGCATCGGCGTGTCGTCCTTCCCCTCGCCGTCGGTGCGCTCCACCGAGGATCTGTTCGCGCGCGCCGACGAGGCGCTCTACCGGGCGAAGGCGAACGGCCGCAATCAAGTTCGGGTCTGACGCATGAAGCGCTGCCCGGCGTGCCACACCGCGTACGACGACGTCGCGCGGTTCTGCATTCACGACGGTACGCGTCTCGTCGAAGCGACGCCGGGCGGTGCCCAGCCCGTCATCGATCCGGCGTCGGTCGCGCCGACGGTGCAGATGCCGCTCCGCCCCCCGGCGCACGCCCCCGCGGTCCCCGCCGCCGGGCAGACCGCGCTCCGCCCTCGCGTCCCCCCCTCGCGGCGCGCGTCGGTCCCCGTTCCCGGCGACCGGCACGCCAACCTCGCGGGGACGATGGTGGACCGCCGCTACCGCGTGGAGCGGAAGATCGGCGAGGGGGGGATGGCGGTCGTCTACCTCGCCACCGACGTCTCCACCGGCGAACGGCTCGCGATCAAGGTGCTGTCCTCGTCGCTGTCGCAGGACGTGACGGCGATGGCGCGGCTCCGCCGCGAGGCGAGCTTCGGCATGCGGCTCCTGCATCCGAACATCTGCCACATCATGCGGCTCGGCGAGACGGAGGATGGCCTCGTCTACATCGTGATGCCGTTCGTGGACGGCGAGGTGCTGGCCGACCGCACCTACCGCCTCGGACAGGTACCGCTGAGCGACGTCGTCTGGATCGCGCGCGACGTCGCCGCCGGGCTGCACGCGGCGCACCAGCTCCGCATCATCCATCGCGATCTCAAGCCCGAGAACGTGATGATCTGCCGCCGGGAGGACGGCTCGGAGTACGCCGTCGTGATGGACTTCGGCCTCGCGAAGGAGCGCCACGGCGGCGCCGATGCGCAGAAGCTCACCGCGACCGGTATCGTCATGGGGACGCCGGAGTTCATGAGCCCCGAGCAGCTGCGCGGGCGGCCCCTCGACGGACGCAGCGACGTGTACTCGCTCGCCCTCATGACGTACGAGATGCTCACCGGGCTCCTCCCCTTCCAGGGGAAGACGCAGCAGGAGACGATGGTGGCGCGTCTCAAGAGCGACCCTCCGCCGATGCGCCGGCTGCGTCCCGACCTGGAGTTCTCCGACGCCGTCGAGCGGGTGATCGCGAAGGGGCTCGCGCGATCGGCCGACGAACGCTTCGCCACCGCCCCCGAGTTCGCGAACGCGCTGCGCGCGGCGATGTCCGGCGAGCCGGCCGCGCCGCCGCGCGAGCGCTTCCTCGGCCGCTGGCTGGGACGCTAGCGTGACGGCGACGGCGGGGCGGGGCGTGGCGCCCCTCGCGTTCCTTCTGCTCGCGGCCGCGCTGGGCGCGCAGACGCCGGCCGACACGGCGCGCCCGCGGCCGTTCGACGTCCTCGACTACGACCTCGCCGTCGATCTGCCGGACAGCGGCCCGGTGATCGAGATGTCGGCGGTGCTCGTGGTGCGGCGCCGTGCCCCCGCCGACACGCTCTGGCTCGACCTGCGTGCGCTGCGCGTGCACGAGGTGCATGCCCAGGGGCGGACGACCGCGTTCGCGCGCACGCCGGAGCGCGTCGGCATCCCGCTCCCGCCGTTCGCGGGGCGCGAGGACACGATGCGGGTGTCGCTGCGCTACGGCGGCGCGGTGACGGACGGCCTCGTGGCGCAGCGCGATCCGCGCGGGCGATGGACGCACTTCGGCGACAACTGGCCCGATCGCGCGCGGCACTGGATCGCCAGCGTGGATCATCCGGGCGACAAGGCGACGGTGAGCTGGACGGTGCGCGCGCCGAGCACGCACACGGTGGTCGCGAACGGCGCGCTCGTCGAGCGGCGCCCGCTCGAGCCGCGCGCGGGGACGACGCCGCGCACGGTCACGCGGTGGCGCGAGGAGCGGCCGATCCCGGTGTACCTCATGGTCATCGGGGCGGCACCGCTCGTCGAGCACCCCCTCGGCGAAGGGGCGTGCGGCCTCGCCGAGCTGACGCGCTGCGTCGCGCAGAGCGTGTACGCGTTCCCGGAGCAGGCGCGCACGATCCCCGCCGCCTTCCAGGCCGCGCCGCGCATCGTGGAGCACTTCGCCCGACTCGTCGGCCCCTTCCCGTACGAGAAGCTCGCCCACGTGCAATCGGCGACGCGCTTCGGCGGGATGGAGAACGCGAGCGCGATCTTCTACGCCGGCACCGCGTTCGTGCAGCAGACGCTCGGCGAGTCGCTGATCGCGCACGAGACGGCGCATCAGTGGTTCGGCGACGCGGTGACGGAGCGCGAGTGGCCGCATCTCTGGCTCTCGGAGGGATTCGCGACCTATTTCGCGCTCCTCTGGACGGAGCACGCGCATGGCGCGGCGGCATTCCGCGAGGAGCGCGCGGCGCTCCGCCGCCAGATCCTGGAGGATCGCGCGAGCGTCCCCGAGCGGCCGGTCATCGACACCGTCGAGACCGACCTGCTGCGCCTGTTGAACGCGAACAGCTACCAGAAGGGCGGATTCGTCCTGCACATGCTCCGCCGGCAGGTCGGCGACAGCGCCTTCTTCCGCGGCATCCGCGCGTACTACGCCGCGCATCGCCACGGGAACGCGACGAGCGACGACCTGCGCGCCGCGCTCGAGCGATCCTCCGGCACCGACCTGCGCTGGTACTTCGACCAGTGGCTGCGCCGTCCCGGCCATCCGCAGCTCGCGGTGCGCTGGAGCTACGACTCGACGGCGCGTCGCCTCGTGCTCGACGTGCGACAGGAGCGCCGCTTCGGCTTCTTCCGGCTGCCGCTCGTCGTGGCGATCGAGGGCGGCGGGACGGGAGCGCCGGTGACGGCGCGCGCGACGGTGGAGGTTCCGGCGGAGGGCGAGTCGCGCCTCGTCATGCCGATCGACGTCGAGATGCGTCCGACGCGCGTGGCGCTCGACCCGGACGTCGATCTGCTCGCGGAGCTGAGGATCACGCCACGGTGAGTCCGACGCTCCCCCCGACTCGCATCGCGCGCCGCGCACGACGGGCGATCGCCGGCGCTGCGCTCGTCGTCGCCGCGGTGCCGGCGCCGGGCCGCGCGCAGTCGGAACCGGCGCGGCCGACGATGGCGAGCGTGTACGACGACCAGGCCCGCCTTCGCGCGCTGCGCACGGTCGCGCGCGCGGACACGCTGCTCCGCGCCGGCCGCGTCGCCGCCGCGGAAGCGCTGTACTACGACGCCGCCCGCCGCCGTCCGCGCGACCCCGCACCGCGCCTCGCCCTCGGCCGCTACCTCGCATCGCGCGGGGCGACGCGGATCGGCATCGTGCTGATCGAGGAGGCACGCCGGTTCGGTGCCCCTCCCACGCTCGCGGGGCTGCATCTCGCGCCGCTCTACACCCGCGTCGGCGCGTGGCGCGCGCTCGCGGAGCTCCCCCCGTCCGCGCTCGGCGAGGGGGCGCGTGCGCGCGCGGCGTGGCTGTCCGATCGCACGTCGGCTGTCGAGGGGCCCGACACGGTGCAGGTGCCGCTCGTGCGTACGGGGAGCGCGGGCTCGCTCGGCGCGGTGGTGCTCCGCTTCGGCGGCGATTCCGTGATCGCCGAGATCGATCCGGAGCGCGACGGCATCGTGCTCGATCGGTCGCGCATGTCGGGGACGACGGGTGCGTTGCGCCGCTTCCCCGAGGTCGCGCGCCCGGGGCTGGACCCGCGCGCGGTGGTCGGCGTCGTGGAGCGCCTCGGACTGGGCGCGTACACCTTCACGAACGTCCCGGTCTCCTTCGCGACGCTCGGCGGCGCGGCACAGGCGCGCATCGGGCTCGACGTCCTGGCGCCGCTCGCGCCGACGGTGCACGGACGGACGTTGACGCTTCGCCGCACCGGGCGCGTGTCCGCCAGCGGCACGCGCCATCCGCTCCTCCTCGAGCCCACGGTCGGCGCACGCGTCGGGCGCCTGAACCGGCTGGAGGCGTTCGACGAGCGGCTGCTCGCCGAGCTGCGCGAGGCGCGATGGACGATCGATCCCCGGATGGGGGAGCTCGTCGTCGAGCGCCCCTAGCGCCGCGTCGGGTCAGGACTGCAGCGCCGGCGAGACCTCCACGAAGCTCGCCCAGGAACGCTCGACGTCGAGCAGCGCGCCGCGGGCGGTCTCGATCTGCACGTGCGACGAGGTGGAGGTGCGGCACCGGATGCGATCGCCCTCCACGACGCCCGCGGCGGCGAGTCGCGCGCGATTGGCGTCGAAGAGAATGTGCTCCACCACTAGCGTCTCGCCGTCGCGCACGTGCGCGAGGCTGCGAATCTGCTCGATGTGTGGTCCGTCGATCACGTGGTGCCTCCGAGCGTGACTCCCGTCCCTCGATGACCGCCACCCGCGGGGCGCGCGGCCCCCGGATCGCTGACAACCCCCCACAACATGGGATGCCTGGGCGGATTCTGTCCACTGGCCGTGCGACCCGATGCAACAGCCGCACCGCCGATCGGTGAGCCGGATGCTCCGGCTCGTCTGCCGCCCGAGGAGATCCCGAAACGCCGCGCACGGTCGGTCAACACGACCGGCCGTCGTCGCGAAGCGCGACGATCGTCAGCGTCCGATGGCCTGCAGCTCCACCAGGAGGCAGGCATCCTGGATCACGTCGATCCCGGCCCGGGCGAGCCGCTCGGCCGCGTCGTCGTTCCGGATCCCGAGCTGGAACCAGACGACGCGCGGGCGCTTGGCGATGATGTCGTCCAGATGCTGCGGAATGTCGCGCGGACGCCGGAAGACATTGACCATGTCCACCGCTCCCGGGATGTCGCTGATCGTCCGGTGGACCGGCTCGCCGAGGATCTCGGTGACGTCGGGGTAGTACACGGGGACCGGTACGATCTCGTACCCGGCGCGCTGAGCGTACTCGGGCACGTAGTAGGCCGGGGCCATCGTCTCGGCGATCTTGATCCCGAGGACGGCGATGCGGCGCGTCGATTCGAGCGCGGTACGAATGCCGGCGGGGGTCTCGATCAGGTGGGAGCGCCAGTCGGCATCCATGGGGCGAGCGTCGGTGGTCATGAGGTCGATGCTGGTGCGAGGATCGTGCTGGCACAGCCTTCGGGCGACTGCGCTCGGCCCTCGGCCGAGGACCGAGGAGGCTGTTACCTTTCACGCCTCACTCGTTCTTTCCCAGGGAGATCGCTGCGATGCGAATGCTCGTGCTCGGGGCCGGGCTGCAAGGCTCGGCTTGCGCATATGATCTGTTGCAGAGCCCCGACGTGACAGAGGTCCGGCTCGCGGACCTGCAGGTCGAACATCTGCCCGAGTTCCTCCGGCCCTACTCGGGTCCCCGGCTCGTTCCCACCCCGCTCGACGTGCGCAACCGCGAGGGGGTGCTCGCCCTGATGCGGCAGTGCGACGCCGTCATGAGTGCGATCCCGTACTACTTCAACCTCGACCTCGCGCGGCTCGCGGTGGAGGCGGGGGTGCACTTCACCGACCTCGGCGGAAACACCGAGATCGTGGTCGCGCAGAAGGCGCTGGCGGAGGAGGCGGCGCGCAAGGGGGCGAGCGTGGTGCCGGACACGGGGCTCGCGCCCGGGATGGTGAACATCCTCGCGCAGCTGGGCATCGAGCGCCTCGACGAGACGGAGTCGGTCAAGATCTTCGTCGGCGGGCTGCCGCAGCATCCGGAGCCGCCGCTGAACTACCAGATCGTCTACTCGCTCGAGGGGGTCCTCGACTACTACACGACGCTGTCGTGGATCCTGCGCGACGGAAAGCCGACGCAGGTGAAGGCGCTCTCCGAGCGGGAGCCGGTCACCTTCGCGGCGCCGGTGGGAGAGCTCGAGGCGTTCCACACGGCGGGTGGACTGTCGACGATGTTCACGCGGTACGAGGGGAAGATCCCCTCGATGGAGTACAAGACGCTCCGCTACCCCGGCCATGCGCACATCATGGAGGCGATCCGCGAGCTGGGGCTGCTCGAGCTCGAGCCGGTGGACGTGAAGGGCGTGCCGGTGGTGCCGCGCGACGCCTTCATCGCCTCGGTGGCGCCCCGGCTGCGCAAGCCGGGCGGGAAGGATCTCGTCGCTCTGCGCGTGGTCGTGTCGGGGCGCAAGAACGGCGCGCCGAAGACGTACGAGTGGGAGCTGGTCGATCGCTACGACGAGGCGAACGGCATCACGGCGATGATGCGCACGACCGGCTACTCGCTGTCGATCACCGGGCAGATGCAGGCGCGCGGCGAGATCGCCCCCGGCGTCTGGACGCCGGACGAAGGGGTGCCGGGGGAGAAGTACCTGGCGGAGTTGCGGAAGCGGGGGATCGACGTGCGGGAGACGACGGCTTGAATGGCGGATCGACGGCAGGGCTGTCATCCCGAGCGGAAGCGAGGGATGACAGCCCTGCCGTCAAAACCGCCCTCCTCACTCCCGCACCCACTCCGCGAGCGTCGCGCCCATCTGGTCCATCGCGGCGCGCGCGTTGCCGCGATCGCCGCCGTTGAAGATGAAGGAGAAGGCGAGGATCTCGCCGTTCTTCGCGGTGACATAGCCGCCGAGCGAGGCGACGGTGTTGGTGGTGCCGGTCTTCGCGTGCAGGTTGCCGGCGGCGGGGGTGCCGCGGTTGCGGCGGGCCAGCGTCCCCGATTCGCCGCTGGCGGGGAGCGAGGCGTGGAAGGTCGGTCCCCAGGGCGCCGCATGCGCGTGATCGAGGAGCTGCACCATCGAGCGCGCCGTGACGAAGTCGAGCTCGGAGAGCCCGCTCCCGTCCATGACGCTGACGCCGTTCGGGTCGCCCTTGATCGAATCGCGGAAGAACCGACGCAGGTACGTGAGCGCGCTCCGGGCGTTCGCGCCGCGCCCGGGCGTCTCGGCGCGCGCGGCGTTCCGGAAGAGCAGCTCCGCGTACACGTTGATGCTCTCGCGGTTCATCTCCGTCACGATGCGGGAGAGGGGGGCCGAGGCGACCGCCGCGACCGTCGTCGCGCGGTCTGGCGTCGGACCGAGGCGCACTCCGCCGTTCACGGCGATGCCGGCCTTCTGGAGGGCGGCGGCGAGCGCGCCGCCCGCGTACGACGCCGGATCCTCGACGACGAGCGACCACTTTCGCGGGGGCGAGTTGCGCCCGATGGTGCCGCGCACGTGGATCACGCCGTCCGAGCCACGCGCGGCGCTGATGCTCCCCCCGCTCCCGGCGACGAGCCGCACGCTGCTGCTCACCGGCAGCGCCGTCGTCGCCGGCTCGAGCGTCACGACGGCCTTCCCGCCCTCCGGCCGCACGGCGACCCAGACCAGATTCTCGGCGAGGGTGAGCGCCGAGACGCGCGCGGCGTAGGCGGCGCCGAGGTAGCTCGACTTCCAGCCGTCGGGGATCGGGTTGTCGTCGAAGGCGGTGGCGTCGGCGACGACCGCGCCGCGAACGCGCTTGATCCCCGCCGCGGCGACGCGCTGGGCGAGCAGATCGAGCGGGTTCTGGTCGCGCCAGAAGCGCGGGCTCCCGAAGGTCGGATCGCCGTCGCCGCGCAGATACAGATTGCCCTCCAGCGTCCCGTCGTCCTTCACGTCGCCGTCGTGGAGGACGGCGGTCTTGAAGGTGTGATCGGGTCCGAAGCGATCGAGGGCGAGCGCGGCGGAATACATCTTCATCGTCGACGCCGGCTTGAGCATCGCGTCGGCGTTGCGCTGGAAGAGGGTGTCGCCGCGGGTGAGCGACACGACCATCACGCCCCACTGGCCGCCGCGGGTGTGGCCGTCGACCGCGGCCGCGAGGTCCGCGGCGAGGGGGGCGACGCCGCGCGGCGAGGTCCAGCGCGGCGCGGCCGGCGTGCGCGCGGCCGGGGTGCGTGCCGCGGCAGTGCGCGTGCGAGGCGTTCCGCGCGTCGTGCGACGACGGGCCGGCGCGGCGCCGTTCCGCGCCTCCTGCGGCGCCATCGTCGGGGCGAACGGCGCCGTGGCGGCGACCGTCGCGGCCGCGGGCTCGGGTGCGATCGCCGCCAGCGACAGCAGGGCGAGCAGCCACGGCCCGACACGTCGGGGGGCGCGACCTGCGCCGCGCCCCGTCGGGAAGCTCGACATTCGACTCATGCTCGGGTTCGGGGCAACCTGCGGGCCAGGCGCCGCTACACCTTGAGGAAGATGCGTCGCCGATACAGCACGTACAGGATCCCGTACCAGACTCCCACGAAGCAGAGCGCGAAAAGCAACGACGCGTTGCGCGGCGCGAGCCCCGCGGCGAGGAAGGAGCGGTAGATCCCCTCCACCACGGAGACGCGCTGCCCGTCGAAGTCCACCTTGAAGATCGAGTAGAGGCAGCGGGCCATCAGCCCCGACCCGACGAAGGCGATCGTCGGGTTCGTGCCGTAGACGACGAAGAACTTCGTCCAGCGCCGCACCCCCTGCACGTCCACGATCCACATGATCGTCGCGAGGGTGACGCAGGCCATGCCGGCGGTGAAGACGGCGTACGAGCTCGTCCAGATCCCCTTGTTGATCGGGAAGGACCAGTGCCAGATCTGCCCCGCGAGCAGCCCCAGCGCGCCGGCGGCGAAGAGCCCGTTCAGGCGTTCGGCCAGCGGCTTGTCGCTTCCGATCCAGCGTCCCGCGAGCACCCCCAGCAGCGCCGTGCCGATGGCGGGGAGGGTGGACAGGATCCCCTCCGGATCCCAGGTCACGCCGCCGCTCCAGATGTGGTTGCCGAGCCCGAAGCGCCGCCAGTCGAGGAGCAGCCGGTCGAGCCAGGCGGCGAGCGTCAGCGATGGCTCGCCGAGCCGCACGGCGCCGATGTCGCCCGTTCCGGGGACCGGGAGGAGCGTCATCGCGAACCAGTAGCCGAAGAGGAGCACCACGAGCGTGACGACGACGCGCCGGGTGGATGCGCGCCAGGAGAGGAGGGCGGCGCAGGTGTAGGCGAGGGCGATGCGCTGCAGCACGCCCATGATGCGCCACACCTCCAGCCGATGCACGACGCGGTCGAGGAAGGTCGGGTCCGGGTTGCCGGGGACGGTTCCCCAGGTGAAGTAGGGGAAGCCGTTGAGCAGCAAGCCGAGCAGGAAGATGATGGCGCCACGCCGCAGGATCTGCCGGCGGATCGCCCCCTCGTCGTCACCGCGCTGCGCACGCCCCGACAGCGAGAGATGGGTGGTGATGCCGACGATGAAGAGGAAGAAGGGGAAGATGAGGTCCGTCGGCGTCCAGCCGTTCCAGGGGGCGTGCTCGAGCGGCGGGTAGATGTGCCCCCAGTTGCCGGGGTCGTTGACCAGGAGCATCCCGGCCACGGTCATGCCGCGAAAGACGTCGAGCGAGAGGAGGCGCTCGCGGGTCGCCGGCGTCGATGGGGAGGTGAGCGGCCGGGGCGGCTCACCGGCGGCGGGGTCGCGATCCGACGCCGCAGGCTGCGTGGGCGACGCGATGATGGACATGGCTCCGGACTCCAGCGTGCGGGCGCGGTATTCGCAATGCCGAAAAGGAACTATCGCGCCAGCTGGGCGCATCGTAACGTGGTGACCCGGACCGGTGCTTGTCGAGGGTCGTCCCCCCGCAACCGCCAGGAGGTGCAGGATGGATCGTCGATCGGTGCTTCGAGATGCCCTCATCGCAGGCATTCTGGGCGCTACCTGCGTCGCACTCTGGTTCCTCATCCTCGATCTCGCGACCGGTCGGGCGTTCGCGACGCCCGCCGCGCTCGGTGCGGCGCTGCTGGGCATCTTCGGACCGCCGGGGAACGAGGGGATGATCACCCACGTGGTGATCTACACGATCTTCCACTACGCCGCGTTCATCGTCGTCGCGTTCATCGCGAGCCTCATCGTCCACGCCGCCGAGCGGCAACCGGCCGTGCTCGCGGGCGCGTTCATGCTGTTCGTGGCGTTCGAACTGGGCTTCATCGTGCTCACCTCGATCCTGCGCAACTTCTCCGGGTTCCAGGGGATCCACTCCTGGGTCGCGGTCGCCGTGGGGAACCTGATCGCCGCCGCGGCGATGGGGACGTACCTCTGGCGGGCGCATCCGGCGCTGCGGCAGGAGCTGCGGCTCGCCCTGAGCGGCGACGACGACCGGGGAACGCCCTCCCGGCCGTCATCGAGACCGCAGACCGGAACCCCGCCGCAGCGGAAGGCCGCGAGCTGAGGACGGCAGGGGCCAGGGGCTGGGGATCACCCTCGGGACGCTCCTCGCTCCGCCTCGAGCGCAGCGAGGGGTCCACTCCACCCGGAGTAGACCCCTCGTCTCGTATCACGGGACTCGAACGAGCAACCCCTGGCCTCTAGCCTCTAGTCCCTAGCCCCTGTCCTTCGTCCCTGTCCGTCACGCCGCCACCTGGGCTCCGGCTGCGGAGTCGTCGTTCTTCGCCTGCCACTTGAAGAAGACGACGGAGAGGATGGCGTAGAAGAAGAGGCCGCCGGGGATCCACATGATCAGCCCGCCGAGCAGCTGGTCCTGCATCGGGGAGAGCGGGATGATGCGCGGCGCGCTGGCGTAGGCGGGGTAGAGCACCTCGTTCGCGTACACGATGTACACCGCCACCATCGACATGGGGATGCTCAGCAGGAAGAGATAGAGCATCTGGAGCGGGTACGAGAGCCGCGGGAGCTCGGGGAGGGGGCTGAGCACGGGCCACCACATGAGCGCCGAGCCCGCCATGAACATGAGGTGCTGGACGATGTGCACCTCGTGCGAGGCCATCGCCTGGTTGTAGAGCACCGGCAGGTGCCAGGCGGCCACGATGACGTTGAAGATCACGTAGCAGCGGAAGGGGTGCGTCGTCCAGCGGAGGACGGGCCCCAGGACGGGGACGTCGAGCAGCGGCCGGAGCATCCACCCCGGCGTCCCCATGATCAGGAAGGGGACGGCGACGAAGGTGAGCACGAGGTGCTGCACCATGTGGGCGCTGAACAGGTAGTAGTCGCTCAGGTCGTGCAGCCAGCCATTCAGCGCGAGGAAGATGGCGACGAGGCCGGCGACGAAGAGGGCGCGGCGTCCCCTGGTGAGGGGGGAGGCGCCGGCCGGCATGCGCCGGGCGCGCCAGGCGTAGAGGGCGCCGAAGGCGAGGAGGCCGATCACCGTGCTCCAGTGCACCGTGAACCGGGTCCAGCCGACCTGCGCGGCGGGGTGCAGCGCCGCGAGCCAAGTCCCGAGGGCCAGCGAGGGAGCGGCGAAGGGCGTCATGCGAACTTCTCGACGACAGAGGGAACCGCGGGCCGCGCCCCGCCGCGATCGGCGGGGCGTGGCCGGGGCGGGCTCAGACGAGCGCGCCGGTGCGGAAGGCGATCTTCCCGAAGAGGAAGAGCAGGGCGACGATGGTCACGATCGCGATGATCAGCGAGCCGGTGAACAGCGCCCGGAAGAGCCGGTGGTCGTACTTGAGGTGCATGTAGTACAGGACCACCAGCACGAACTTGATCGACGACAGGAAGAGCATCGACGGCACGTAGATGCGCGACGTCTCCCAGGCGGGGATGTAGAACGCGGAGACCTCGACGGCGGTGATGACCGTCAGGATGAGCGCGATCTTCCAGTACGTCCCCCAGGTCGGGTGCTCCTTCTCGATCCCCATCGCGGTGTGGTCGACGTGCGTGACCACCGGATCGTGGTGAGCGTGGTGCGGGTCGTGATGCGCCATGTCGAGACCCTTACTGGATGAGGTAGATGAGGGTGAAGATCGCGATCCAGACGACGTCGACGAAGTGCCAGTAGAGGGCGCAGATGTCGACGTGGATCGCGTCGTTCGGCCCCAGCCCCCGCTTGAAGTCGATCGCCAGCAGGGTGAGCAGCCAGAGGACGCCGGCGGTGACGTGCGCGCCGTGGAAGCCGGTGAGGGTGAAGAAGGTCGAGCCGAAGAGGTTCGTCCGGATCGTCAGCCCCTCGTGCACGAACGAGGTGAACTCGTACGCCTGGAACATCAGGAAGACGGTGCCGAGGAGCGCCGTCATGAAGAGCCAGAGCTTCGAGGAGCGGAGCTGCTTCGCCCACCACCCCGTGGGCATGGGGAGGTCCTTCGACTCCACGGCGGCGAGGGCGAGCACCATCGCCAGCGACGACATCAGGAGGACGAAGGTCGAGGCCGACGTCACCGGGATGTCGAGGATCGCGGGGCGCGCGATGTCGCACTGCGGCGGATTGCAGGCGACGTGCGGGAAGGGGCCCTTCACGCTCCGGCCCTTGTAGATCAGGTACGTCGAGATGAGCGACGCGAAGAGCATGCACTCCGAGCCGATGAAGGCCCAGACGGCGATCTTCTTGTGATCGAGCCCCGTCGACGTCGGCGGGTGCCCGCCGGCGTGGCCGTGCTCGAGGGAAGCGGCGTGAGACAAGGTCGGTTCTCCGAGTGGGTCCGGGGCTTAGTGGTGCTCTTCCTCGAGCGGCGTGAGGAACCACGCGTACAGCGACGCGATCATGGCGGCGGCGCTGCCCAGCATCATCGTGAGCGCCAGCGGCTTGTTGCCGTTGGGCGCCGGCGCGTGGAAGAGGATCATGCTCGCGAACATGAGCACCATGAAGAACGCGGCGACCAGCGGCTTGGCGGTCGGCGTCGGCATGGGGATGCCGAGCTCGCGGGCCGTCGGGAGCCGACGCGGCGTCGCGGCCGGGTCGGCCGATGCCTGGCGCGTCGCCCCCGCATCCGTCGCGTGGGCGCTGGCCGCGTGCTGGCCGGCGACGTCGACCTCGAGGCTCGTGTCGCCCTCACGGCTGTGCGGCACCTCGGCGGTCAGCTCCGGGTGCTTCACGTCCCACAGCGGGTAGCGCGAGGTCACCTGCGGGAGCGTCGCGAAGTTGTAGTCCGGCGGCGGCGACGGGATCGACCACTCGAGCATCGGAGCCTGCCACGGATCGTTCCCGGCCGGGGCGCCGCGGCGCAGGCTCATGAAGAAGTTGTAGATGCCGACGAGCGTGGCCGCGCCGAGGAGGTAGGCGCCCCACGAGCTCATCGCGTTGTACAGGTCCCACCCCTGATGCGCGTCGTACAGGTAGATGCGGCGCGGCATCCCGGCGAGGCCGGAGAAGTGCATCGGGAAGAAGGTCAGGTTCATCCCGACGAACGTCAGCCAGAAGTGCCAGTTGCCGAGCTTCTCGCTGAGCATGCGGCCGAACATCTTCGGGAAGTAGAAGTAGATCCCGGAGAAGATGCCGAAGATCGTGCCGCCGAAGAGCACGTAGTGGAAGTGCGCGACGATGAAGTAGGTGTCGGTCTGCTGCAGGTCGGCCGGGGGCGACGAGTGCATGACGCCGGAGATGCCGCCGATCGTGAACAGCGCGACGAGGCCGACGGCGAACTTCATCGACACGGTGAAGCGGACCGCGCCGCCGACCATGGTGAAGATCCAGTTGAAGATCTTCACGCCGGTGGGGATGGCGATCAGCATCGTCGTGAGGCCGAACACCGTGTCCCCGATCGGGCCCATGCCGACGGCGAACATGTGGTGCGCCCACACGCCGAAGCCGAGGAAGGCGATGAGCATCGTCGCGTAGACCATCACCGGGTACCCGAAGACCGGCTTCCGCGAGAAGGCCGGGATGGTCTCGGAGATGAGGCCGAAGGCCGGCAGGATGAGGATGTAGACCTCCGGGTGCCCGAAGATCCAGAAGAGGTGCTGCCAGAGCAGCGGGTCGCCGCCGGCGGAGACGGTGTAGAAGTTCGTGCCGAAGAAGCGGTCGAACTGGAGGAAGATCAGCGCGATCGTGATCACCGGGAACGCCAGCATGATCAGGATCTGCACGACGAAGGTGTTCCAGGTGAACAGCGGCATGCGCATCATCGTCATGCCGGGGGCCCGCATGTTCACGATCGTCGTGATGAAGTTGAACGCGGCGGCGAGCGACGACACGCCGAGGATCTGCAGACCGAGGACCCAGAAGTCCTGGTTGAGCCCCGGCGAGAACTGCATCGTCGTCAGCGGCGTGTAGCCGAACCAGCCGCCGTCCGGCGCGGCGTTCCAGAACCACGACGTGTTGATGAAGAGGCCACCGAACAGGTACACCCAGTAGCTGAACGCGTTGAGCCGCGGGAAGGCGACGTCGCGCGCGCCGATCTGGAGGGGCACGAGGAAGTTGAAGAACGCCGCGCTCAGGGGCATGAGCGCGAGGAACACCATCGTCGTGCCGTGCATCGTGAACATCTGATTGTACGCTTCAGCCGAGAGGACCTGGCCGTTCGGTCCGTGCAGCTGCGCGCGAATCAGGATCGCCTCGAGCCCACCGAGGAGGAAGAAGAAGAGCGCGGTGAAGAGATAGAGCACGCCGATCCGCTTGTGGTCGGTCGTCGTGATCCAGCTCCAGATCCCGCTCTGGGAGTGGTCGTGCGTCCCTGCGTAGGCCGGGGCGGCGGCAGTCGTTGCCATGCGTCTGAGATCTCCGTGGTCCCGGGGTTACTTCAGCGAGAGCAGGTAGGCGACAAGATCCGCGATCGTCTGGTCGTCGAGCGCCATGGCCGCGGGCGTGTTCTGCTTGAGCTGCGGGTCGTACTGATCCTTGCCGAGGGTCGGCATGATCACGCCCGGCTTCATGAGGCGCGCGTTCTTGATCCAGAGCGCGAGATGGCGCGCGTCGTTCGGGTAGAAGCCGGCGGCGAGCGTCGTGCGGCTGCCGAAGTGCGAGAGATTCGGGCCGACGATGCCGACCGCGGTCGGCACTCCCTTGATCGCGTGGCAGCCGATGCACCCGCCCCGTCCCGTCGCGAAGGCGGTGCCGCCGCGCTGGACGTCCCCCTGCAGGTTGGCCGGGAAGTCGAGCCCCGCCGGGATCGGCGTGGCCGGGATCAGATGCCGAGCGAGCTGCTCGCGCGGGAAGCCGGTGAAGGTCGGCGCCTCGGGCGCCGGCGCGGGCGTCGGGAGCACGGTGGCCTGCGCGGCGGGCGTGGTGCTCGGCGCCGGAGCAGCCGCCGGGGCGGCCGGCTGCAGCGGGTTGGCCGCGGCCGTCTGCATGTGCGCGACCCACGACTGGAAGTCCTGCGGCGTCACCGTGTACGCGCGGAAGCGCATGTTGGCGTGCGACGCCCCGCAGTACTCCACGCAGTGGCCGACCCACGCGTTCGTGCCCACGGAGTCGGGGGTGAACCAGAGATAGTTCGTGTGATTCGCGATCAGGTCGCGCTTGCCGCCGAGCTGCGGGATCCAGAACGAGTGGATCACGTCCTGGGTCTGCAGCTTGAAGTTGGCGGTGCGACCGATCGGCAGATACAGCTCGTTGGCCGTGGTGATGCCGTACTCGGGGTAGCGGAACTCCCACCACCACTGGTGCCCGATGACCTCGACCTCGAGCGCGCCGGCGGGTGCCTTCGCCTGCGTCTTGAAGATCGTGCGCACCGTCGGCACGGCGATGAAGACGAGGATCAGGGCGGGGATCGCCGTCCAGATGATTTCGAGCGTCGTGTTGCCATGCACGTGCTCGGGGGTGCCTTGCCCTTCGCGCTTGCGATAGCGGATGATCGCCCAGATGAGCAGGCTCTCGACGAACACGAACACGATCGTCCCGAGCACGATCAGGATCTTGAACAGATACCCGATGTCGCGGTTGAAGTCCGTGTAGTCGGTGAAGACGGAGAGCGGATGCGAGGGGCCGCAGGCGGAGAGGGCGCCGAGTAGCAGGGCCGTCAGCGCAACGGCGCGCCCGGCGTGGCGAAGCGCGCGCCCACGCAGGCGGGTGGAGACAGGCATGCGGAGTCCGTGTCCCGGGATGGGGTCAGGGCCAGCTGGGCATCGCTGTCGGGTCGAGCCCAGACGAAGTGAAGCATGGGGAAGCTAACGGACGCCGTCGAACGAAGGCAAGCAGCCCCGCAGCGGCGTAGTCTCTTCCCTGACTAGCGCTTACGCGGTTTCCGACATCGGCGGCGACGCATCGGCGTGCGCGGCGTTCGTTTCCTCGACCACGTGCTGCTCCTCGACGCGCTTCTGCGCGATCTCGAGCGCCTGCCGCGTGGCGGCGACGCCCTCGCGCAGCACGCGGACCCGCTGCACGTCGGCGCCGCCACGTCCCGCGGCGAGGTTGAGCGCGGTCACCTGATCGGCGATCAGTCCGAACTGGGGCTTGAGCAGCCCGGCGAGCAGCGGGAGGAGCCGGCGCACCTGGAGCAGGATCACGGCCGGATTCCCCTGCCGCTTCACCTCGAGCGCGTAGGTCTCGACCTTCCCGTGAATCGTCTGGAGCTGCCCGAGCGCGTCGTCGAGCGTCTTGAGCTTCGCGGTGCCGGCGCCGTCGAGTTTCTTCCCGGCCATCAGACGGCGCCCCGACCCACCATCGCCTCGGGGTTGAGCAGCTCGTCGAGCTGCGCCCGCGTCAGCAGCCCCTGCTCCAGGACCAGGTCGTACACGCCGCGCCCCGACTCGAGCGCCGTCTTCGCGACCGCGGTCGCCCGTTCGTAACCGAGGGCAGGGACGAGCGCGGTGACGACGCCGATCGAGTGCTCGAGGAACCAGCGCATCCGGTCCGGGTTCGCGGTGATCCCGTCCACGCACCGGCTGCGCAGCACGGCGAAGGCGTTGCGCATCGTCGTGATGCTCTGCAGCAGCCGATAGGCGATGACGGGCTCGAAGACGTTGAGCTGGAGCTGCCCCGCCTCGGCGGCGATCGTCACCGTCACGTCGCCGCCGATGACGTCGAAGCAGACCTGGTTCACCACTTCGGGGATCACCGGGTTCACCTTCCCCGGCATGATCGACGAGCCGGGCTGCATCGCCGGCAGGTTGATCTCGCCCAGGCCGGCGCGCGGCCCCGAGGCGAGCAGGCGCAGGTCGTTGCAGATCTTCGAGACCTTGGTCGCCGTCCGCTTGAGGACCCCCGAGAGCTGCACGAAGACGCCGGTGTCGGCGGTCGCCTCGATCAGGTCGGGAGCGGTGAGCAGCGGGAGCCCGGTGATCGCCGAGAGATGCCGGCACACCGCCTCCGCGTAGCCGGACGGCGTGTTGATCCCCGTCCCGATCGCCGTCGCCCCCATGTTGATCTCGCGAAGCAGCGCCTGCACCTCGGCCAGTCGCTCCACGTCCTCGAGCAGGGTGTGGCCGAAGGCGGTGAACTCCTGCCCCAGCGTCATCGGCACCGCGTCCTGGAGCTGGGTGCGTCCCATCTTGAGGTGCGGCGCGAACTCGACGCCCTTGGCGAGGAACGCGGTGGCGAGGTCGCGCAGGCTCTCGCGCAGCTGCTCGATGCTCGCGTGCAGCGCCAGCTTCACCGCCGTCGGATAGACGTCGTTGGTGGACTGGCTCAGGTTGACGTGGTTGTTGGGGTGCACGGCGTCGTACTGGCCGTGCGGCAGGTCGAGCAGCTCGAGGCTCCGGTTCGCGATCACCTCGTTCGCGTTCATGTTCGTCGAGGTGCCCGCGCCGCCCTGGATCATGTCGACGAGGAAGTGATCGTGGTGGCGCCCCGCGCGGATCTCCTGCGCGCTCAGCGCGATCACGTCGGCGATCGAGGGCGGGAGGAGGCCCAGCTCCGCGTTCGCGCGCGCCGCCGCCTCCTTCACCGCCGCGAGCGCGACGATCAGCGCCGGGAACTCGCGCAGCGGGACGCCGGTGATGGGGAAGTTCTCCAGCGCGCGGAGCGTCTGGATCCCGTAGAGCGCCTCGTTCGGCACCTCGCGATCGCCGAGGAGATCGTGCTCGAGGCGCGTGCGCCCGCCCCCGAAGCCGACCGCACGGCCGCGGCCGACGAGCGTCGCGTCCATCGCCCGGAGGCGCGCCGAGATCGCCCGCGCCGCCCGCGCGACGAGCGCCGCGTAGAGGGTGGGGCGCTCGCGGAGGATCTCCCGGATCCCCTCGCGGGTGAGGGCGTAGCCGTCCAGGGGCTCGAGCGCGACGGCCGAGGTGCCGTGCGCCGATTCGTCGAGGAGGAGCCCCTCGCCGATCGCGTCCCCCGCTCCGAGGGTGGCCAGCCGCATCGCCGGCGTGTCGGTGCCGGCGCTCTTCTCGATCGCGACGCTGCCGCGGTCGATGAAGACGAGGCGCGTGCGGCTCTCCCCCTGGGCGAAGATCACGTCGCCGGGCGCGAAGGAGACCGGCTGCACACGCTGCGCGAGCAGATGGAAGTCGCCGTCGGTGATCCCGGCGAGAAAGCCGAGGGCGCGCAGGCGGGCGCGGATCTCGGCGGGAGACTGGTCGGTGGATGAGGTGCTCATGGAGAGGAGAAGATAGCGGAGTGGGGCCGACGTGGGGCCGGGGTCGAGCCGGGGTGGGGTCGGAGTCGAGCCGCGTAACTCGTTGTCCCACACCATGGCGATCCGCGCGGAGATCGCGTGGTCCCGACCTGGCGCGGGGCAACGCCTGTCCGAGCGCCACACTCTGGACAGCGAGGGCGCCGGTGGGGCAACATCGGGGGCGTCCGCCGCATCCCGTCCCCGGCAACCCGAATCCCGACTTCCGTGCCCCTCTCCCGCCGCGACTTCATCGCCACCGGCGCGACCGCCGCCACGACGGCCGTGCTGGGCGCCGGCTCGGCCCTCGTCCTTCCGCGAGCCGCGCACGCCGCCAGCACGACCGGGCGGGCGACCCGCCCCGTCGCCGTCGCCTCCGACAACGGGCTGCGCGGCGTCGCGCGGGCGTTCGAGATGATGCGCGGCGGCGCCGACCCTCTCGACGCGGCGATCGCCGGCGTCAACATCCAGGAGCTGGACCCGCGCGACCAGTCGGTGGGGCTCGGCGGGCTCCCCAACGCCGACGGCGTCGTGCAGCTCGACGCGAGCGTCATGCACGGCCCGACGAAGCGCGCGGGCTCCGTCGCCGCGCTCGAGGGGATCGCCACCCCGTCGCTCGTCGCGAAGGCGGTGATGGACTACACCGACCACATCATGCTGGTCGGCGAAGGGGCCAGGCGCTTCGCGCTCGAGATGGGATTCAAGGAGCAGGAGCTGCTCACGCCGGAGAGCCGGCAGATGTGGCTGCGCTGGCGGGCCAAGCTCAATCCCTACGACAACTGGCTCGACCACGACGACGACGTGACGATCGCGACGCCGCAGCCGGCCAGCGGGGGACGGGAGGAGGGAGGGGTCAGAGACGCCGACGCGTCGCGCGCGCCGTCGCGCCCGGGGAACCGGTACCACCTGTGGACCGACGAGCGCGGCGTCGACTACACGTGGGGGACGATCAACATGTGTGCGGTCGACGCGAAGGGGGACATCGGCTCGGTGACGACGACGAGCGGATTGTCGTGGAAGATCCCGGGGCGCATCGGCGACAGCCCGATCATCGGCGCGGGGCAGTACTGCGACAACGAGGTCGGCGCCGCCGGATCGACGGGGCGCGGCGAGGCGACGATCAAGGTGTGCGGCGCCTTTCTCGCCGTGGAGCTGATGCGCCAGGGGAAGACGCCGGAGCAGGCGCTGATCACGGTCATGGAGCGCGTGATCGCGATGACGGAGAAGCGGCTGTTGAACGACCGCGGGCGCCCCTACTTCGATCTCCAGTTCTACGCCGTCAACAAGGCGGGGGACTACGCGGGCGCCTGCTGCTACGAGGGGAGCAACTTCGCTGTCGCGGACGAGAAGGGGGCGCGCCACGAGAAGTGCGTCTACCTCTACACGGCGAGCGAGCGTCCGACGGGGCGGCCGATCTCGGGGACGCTCACGCCGCCCTGAGGCGCGGCGGGTGGGGTCGCGTACCGGCGGGAGGGCCTCACGGGGAGGGGCGATTTTCGCGGGAACCAGCGGATTCCCGCGGTGATCCGCGACCCTCCCCTCGCCGTGCGCGACCCCTCCGCGGGGGACGCGACGATTTTCGTGGAGCGAGACGCTCGGGACGCCACCGACCCCGCAGCGAGAGAGGTGCTTCAGCCCTGCCTTTCCCGCTGGTTTCCGCGGCGATCCCACCCCCGCGAGGTTCCCTCCGCGGTACCGGAGCCGCCCAGGCTCACCCTGCGACCGTTTCCCCTTCCTCGACCCGCAGGTTCGCGACGAGCCGCTGCAGGGTGTCGGCCGCCGACGAGAGTGTCGACGCGGCGGCGGCGATCTCCTCGGTGCTCGCGCTCTGCTCCTGGCTCGAGGCCGCGACCTCCTCCATCGCGGCGGCGAAGCTCTCGGTGCCACTCGTCAGCGCCTCGAAGCGCTCCCGCATCTCGCGCACGAGCTGACTGGTCGCGCCCGAGGTCCGCTCCACGGAGTCGGTCCACTCCTCGAGCGTCTGCACCGCGCTCTCGATCTGCTCGAACGAGCTGGAGGCGTGCGCGGTGACCTCGCGCACCACGCGCACGGTGTCGACGGCGCGAGTCGACGCCTCGCGCGACTGCGAGATGGCGCCGAGGACTCCCTCCACGACCGCCTGCGTGCGCTCGGCGGCCTCGGTGGACATGCCGGCGAGCCGCCGCACCTCCTCGGCCACGACGGCGAACCCCTGCCCGTGCTCGCCCGCGCGCGCCGCCTCCATCGCCGCGTTCAGCGCCAGCAGCTTCGACTGGCGCGCGAGCTTGCGGATCTGGGTGACGAAGGAGGTGATCTCCTCCGAGGCACTCTCCAGCGCGTGCGCGGCGCGCGCGTTCTCCTCGACGTCGCTGGCGAGCGCCTCGAGCGCGCTCGTGCTCTCGTCGAGGCGCGCCCGGTTCTCCAGCGCCAGCGCGCGCAGGCGATCGTTGCGCTCCATCCCCTCGCGGGCCCCCTCGTCCATCGCCGACGCCAGCGGGACCAGCCGGTCGGCGGCGTCGGCGAGCCCCGTGATCGACTCCGCCATCTGCGTGGACTGGCGACTGAGGTCGCTCGCGGTGGTGGCGATCTGCCCCGCCGCCGCGGCCATCTCCTCGGCGCCGGCGGAGATCTCGCCGGAGAGGGCGTTGGTCTCGCGGGTGCTCCGGTCCAGCGCCGAGGCGAGATTGCGGAGGTCGTCCACCATGCGCCCGACGGCGACGGCGAGACGATCGACCTCGTCCCCGGCGCCCGAGGTGGGGACGCGGACGGTGAGATCGCCCCCGGCGATCGCCTCCGCGGCGCGGGCGAGACGGGCGGCGGGCTGGGTGATGCGGCGGCTGATGAACAGGTTGCCGAGGACGAGCACGGTCACGAGACCGAGCCCCAGCGCCGCGGCGCCGCCGAGGATGCCGAGCCGGACGAGCCGATAGGGCTTCATCACCTCCGTGTTGGAGGTGTAGGCGACGAGGCGGTAGCTGCCGTCGCCGATGGACGCGATGGTGACGTGCTGCCGCTCGCCGTTGAACTCGAACTCGGTGTCGCTGCTCTCGGCGGCGCGCGCGAGCCCCGCCACGTCGGGGAAGGGGCGCCCCCGGAGGAGGGAGTCGGTGGTCGCGAGCACCATGGGGGTGGCGCTGCTGTCGATGAGCGCCGCGTCGGCGGAGGAGCCGGCGGTGATCGAGGCGAGCGTCGCCTCGAGCATGGTGGTGACGACGTCGGTGGTGTCGCCGGTCGGCGGAGCGCCGGCCTTCTTGAGCTCGGCGCTCACGACCCGGGCGCTCCGGAAGCTCAGGTCGCCGAGCCGCGCCTCGGCGGCCTTCTCCGCCGCCTTCCCGAGCACGTAGAGCTGGCCGTAGGTGACCACTCCGAGCGTCAGCGCGGCGAGGCCGCCGACGACGAAGAGGAAGCTCCGCTGCAGGGAGCGCGTCGAGCTGGCCGCGTGGGCTGGGCCGGCGGACGCGATCGGAGCAGGGGCGGGCGAGGGGGCGGGAGCAGGCATCCGAGGGGCGAGCGAGGCGAGGCTTGGTCGCGCCGGGCGCGGTTGGCTTGTCGGTCGTCGATCGGATAGATTGCGACGACTAAACCACTTAGGAGATGCGCTCGACGCGCTGGACGCGCCGAGCCGCGGTAGACTCATGACCGATCTGCACCATCCGGCCGAGGCGGACGAGACCCCCGTCGCCGGCTACGATCCCGCCGTCGTCGAGCCGAAGTGGCAGACCAGGTGGACCGAGCGTGGGACGAACGATGCCGACCTCGAGCGGGGCGAGCGTCCGTTCTATGCCCTGATGATGTTTCCCTACCCGTCGGCGGAGGGGCTGCACGTCGGCAACCTCTTCGCGTTCACGGGGAACGACATCTATGGACGATTCCATCGGCTCCAAGGGCACACCGTCTTCGAGCCGATCGGCTACGACGCCTTCGGGATCCACTCGGAGAACTTCGCGCTCAAGGTCGGGGTGCATCCGGCGGAGCTGATCCCGCGCAACATCGCGAACTTCCGGCGGCAGCTGCGCCGCGCGGGGCTGATGGTGGACTGGCCGCACGAGCTGTCCACCACCGATCCCGGCTACTACAAGTGGACGCAGTGGGTCTTCCTGCAGCTCTACGAGCGCGGGCTCGCGTACAAGAAGCGGGCGGCGGTCAACTGGTGCCCGTTCGACAAGACGGTGCTTGCCAACGAGCAGGTGATCGGCGGCGCGTGCGAGCGGTGCGGCACGCTGGTCGAGCAGCGCTTCCTGGAGCAGTGGTTCTTCCGGATCACCGACTACGCCGAACGGCTCCTCGCGAACCTGGACTGGCTGGACTGGTCGGAGACGACGAAGACGGCGCAGCGGAACTGGATCGGCCGCTCCGACGGCGCGGAGCTCGTCTTCCGGCTGCAGGACGTCCTCGAGTTCGCGGGGAGCGCGACGGTGGCCGGCGCGAGCGGCGCGGTAGCCGCGGCGCCGCTCGAGGTGCGCGTGTTCACGACGCGCCCCGACACGGTGTTCGGCGCGACCTATCTCGTGCTCGCGCCGGAGCACCCGCTCGTCCCGAAGATCGTGAGCGACGATCGGCGGTCGGCGGTCGAGGCGTATCAGGAACGGTCGGCCAAGCAGGACCTCGTCTCGCGCAAGGTCAACAAGGAGAAGAGCGGCGAGTTCACCGGCGCGTACGCGGTCAACCCGGCGACGGGACAGCCGATCCCGATCTGGGTCGCCGACTACGTGCTGATGGAGTACGGCACGGGGGCGATCATGGCCGTGCCGGGGCACGACGAGCGCGACTTCGAGTTCGCGACGAAGTTCTCGCTGCCGATCGTGCGCGTGGTCGCCGGGACGGGCGACGACGAGCACACGCCGCTGGCCGAGCCGTACACGGAGACCGACGGCGCGCGGCTCGTGAACTCCGCGCAGTTCTCCGGGCTGGGCGTCGCCGAGGGGAAGCGCGCGGTCACCGCCTGGCTGCAGGAGCACGGGGCAGGGCAGGGGCGGACGACCTTCCGGCTGCACGACTGGTGCATCTCGCGCCAGCGGTACTGGGGGCCGCCGATCCCGATCATCTACTGCGACGCCTGCGGGACGGTGCCGGTGCCGGTGGAGCAGCTCCCCGTCGAGCTGCCGCACGTGGACGACTTCAAGCCGGACGACAGCGGCGTCTCGCCACTGGCGCGGGTGGAGTCGTGGTATCGCGTGCCGTGCCCCAGGTGCGGCGCGCCGGCGCGGCGCGAGACCGACGTCTCCGACACCTTCCTCGACAGCGCCTGGTACTTCCTGCGTTATCCGAGCGCGAACCGCGACGACGTGCCGTTCGACCCGGCGCTGACGAAGAAGTGGCTTCCCGTCCACTCGTACATCGGCGGGAACGAGCACGCGGTGCTGCACCTGCTGTACTCGCGCTTCATCACGATGGTGCTCAAGGACGCCGGGCACATCGACTTCGAGGAGCCGTTCACGAAGTTCCGCGCGCACGGGCTGATCGTGCGCGAAGGCGCGAAGATGTCGAAGAGCCGGGGCAACGTGGTGATCCCGGACGAGTTCATCGAGCGCTGGGGGGCGGATACCTTCCGCACCTACCTCATGTTCCTCGGCCCGTACGAGGAGGGGGGGGACTTCCGCGACGCGGGGATCCTCGGCGTGCGCCGCTTTCTCGACGCGGTCTGGCGCGCGGCGCACGAGGCGCAGCGCACCGGCGAGCCGGATGCGGCGGTGCTGCGCAAGCTGCACCAGACGATCAAGAAGGTGAGCGAGGATCTGCCGCGGCTGTCGTACAACACGGCCATCGCGGCGATGATGGAGTATCGCAACGTGCTGCTCGCCCGCGGGCGCACGCCGCATCTGGCCGAGGTCGAGCCGCTGGTGCAGCTGGTCGCGCCGTTCGCGCCGCACCTGGCCGAGGAGCTGTGGGAGCGCTTCGGCCACGCGGAGAGCATCTTCGACGCGGGGTGGCCGGTCTACGACGCCGCGCTGGCGGTGGACGAGACGATCACGCTCGCCGTGCAGGTGGGGGGCAAGACGCGAGGGACGATCCAGGTCTCGCCGGACATCACGCAGGACGACGCGCTGGCAGCGGCGATGGCCGAGCCGTCGATCGCGAAGTTCATCACCGGCACGCCGAAGAAGGTGATCTTCGTGAAGGGACGGCTGCTGAACGTCGTGGTGTGAGGGGGGAGGGGGAAGGGACGAGGGGCTAGGGACTTGGGAACACCCCCAGGAACCCTCCCCGAGCGCCGCGAGGGGGCTACTCAACCCGGAGTAGACCCCTCGTCTCGTTGCCAGGGACTCGGACGTGCAATCCCCAGCCCCCAGTCCCTAGCCCCTAGCCCCTAGCCCCTAGCCCCTAGCCCCTAGCCCCTAGCCCCTCAGAACGACGTGACCGCCTTCGTCGCTACCGGAGCGGTCGTGCGGTCGGCGTCGGCGCGGCGGCCACGGACGGCGCGCGGCGCATCCACGCCGATGCGCAGGTCGAGCCCCTCGAGCGCGCGCGCTACCCCCTCGAGGCCGAGGTCGAGCCCCTCGAGCCCCAGGTCGAGC
>Ga0182741_1001185_pt1 | contig 35398 bp, 37 predicted proteins | sample eDN5th37CBELigOP_FD_128874 | JGI IMG/M metagenome (GOLD analysis project Ga0182741, IMG submission 128874) | Enriched Organic Plus compost microbial communities from Emeryville, California, USA - eDNA 5th pass 37_C BE-Lig OP (version 2) (version 2) ... | reverse complement strand
TCGAGCGACACATCCAGGCCTGCGTAGAGAACAGTCATGCTTGCCTCCTTCCCGGCGGTTGAACATGCCGGTCAGGAAAGCACCGGCGTCTCCGGAACCGAAGCCCCGACTACGCCATCTGAATGATCGGCAGTTCCATGCCGATCATCTCGAGAATTCCTTTGTTCGGCCAGTCCATGTGAATGCCTTTCGCGTCCGTCGAGATTTGTCAGAACTCACTATTTTGCGTCACTGGAATGCCTGACAAACGAAAAGATCATGAGCTAGCCGACAGCTTTCTTGCACCGTCGACACGCAGGGCGCGGACCCAGGCCACTGCACGCGTGTCTACGGAAGTAGCGGCGGCCTGCTGCAACCAAGGTCGGCTAACCGGCCGTCGCGCAGCCCGTATATCCATCCGTGAACCCTGATACGGCTTCCCCGTTTCCATGCGGATCGCATGATCGTCGAGTTGCAGAGTCGATCCACCTGCGATTTCACCGAAAGGCGGCAGAGCAGATCTGCCCGCGTCAACGGATCCTGGACACGATCGAGGTCGGCCGCGTGCAGTTCCGCTAGTTCGCGGACGGGCTGCAGCCAATGATCGACAAGACCGTGGGGCTGGTCCTCCATCGCTGCCCGTATGCCGCCACAGCCGTAGTGCCCGCACACGATCACGTGGCGTATGTGCAGAACCTCGATCGCGTACTCGAGCACGGAAAGCAGGTTCAGGTCGCCGGGATGAACAAGGTTGGCTACGTTTCGATGAACGAAAACTTCACCGGGTTGCAATCCCGCAATCACGTTGGCGGGCACCCGGCTGTCGGAGCACCCGATCCATAGATATTCGGGCCGCTGCAAGGTCGCCAGTCTCTCGAAATAGCCAGGATCATTCTCGACCTGCGCCGCAGCCCACACGCGGTTGTTCTCGAGCAGATCGGACAGCATCGTTTCACTCCGGAAGCGAGAATTCATCGTCACCGATGACCTCTGCCCGACGGCAACTCAATAGAATTTTTTCGCTATATTACGTCTCAAATTTTCATTTGACTGATCAAGCTCAACGCCAGTGACATGAACGTTTCGCCAGAGTCCTGCGGCCGCGCAAGGAAACATGTCGAAAGCGGTCGGAATCTTCATCGGATGAGCGAGCAACGTCGATCCGCTAGAACATCCGAACCGCTACAGCGATCAGGCTGGCCGCCACAGCTGCGATGCTCGGAACAATTACCGCCGCTCCAGCGGCGACGGAGAGCGCCGCGATCCAGTCGAACTTCCTGTCGCCCGTCATTCCCATGATCGTTCCTTTTCGTCCTCAACGCCTGCTTCCGGGACAACGTTCCGGCCCGGGCAGCGGCGCATCACTGCCTTGGTGAAGAACGCGCTCCGCCGCTCCGTCGAGATCCTCGAGCTGTCCGCTCTTCATTGACCAGAGGAAGGCAAGCAGGCCCGCCAGGCCCATGCCCAGGGCCACGGGAACCAGCCACGCCAGGAGCCCGGTCATGCCGTCGCCGGGCGCAGGACGTCCGCCCCCGATTCTGGCGCTGGCTCGCGTCTGTCGGAAAGCACCCGCAGCGAGTTGGCCACGACCAGGATGGATGACGTCGACATCGCCACGGCAGCGACGAGCGGCGTAACGTAGCCCGCCACGGCGAGCGGCAGCGCGAGCGCGTTGTAGGCGATCGAGATCGCGATGTTCTGCCGGACGAGGCGCATCGACTTACGCGCCACGGATATCGCCTCCGGCACGCTGCGCAGGCTGGAGCCCAGGAAGACGAGATCGGCCGCGCTGCGTCCGACATCGGCTGCCGTCGATGGTGCCATCGAGACGTGCGCCGCTCCAAGGGCAGGCGCGTCGTTGATGCCGTCGCCGACCATCAGCACCCGTCTCCCTTCGCTGCGGAGCGTTTCCAGGCGACTGACCTTGTCTTCCGGACGCTGCGTTCCCGACAGCTGTCCGATGCCTGTCAGCTTCGCGACCCGCCGGGTCTCTACCTCGGCGTCCCCCGACAGCAGTTCCACCGACAGCCCGGAATCCTTCAGGGCCGTCACCGCCGCGGCGGCTCCATCGCGTAACGTGTCCGACACGACAAAACTGCCGACGAAGATGCCATCGCGGGAAAGCCAGGGACCCGAGCCGCTTAGATCGCCGTCTCCTTCGACCGCCCAGCCGGGCCTGCCGAGCCGCCAGATGCAGGCTCCGATACGGGCTTCGACCCCGTTGCCCGGGAGTTCTCGCGCCTCGGATACCTCGACGCCTTCGACGGTGCCAAGTGCCGCGACCGCATCGGCCGCCGGATGGCGTGACAGCCGCGCCAGGGCGGCTGCGACAGGCAGTTCCGTCTGGGGAATGTCATGCGAGGAGACCCGCATTCGTCCGGTCGTCAGCGTCCCGGTCTTGTCGAGGACGACGTGGTCGATCTCGGCGAGCCGCTCGAGCGCGCTGCCGTCCTTCATGGTGACGCCAATCCCGAACAGGCGGCGCGCGGCGGCGGCCTGGACCATGGGGACAGCGAGGCCGAGAGCGCAGGGACAGGTGATGATGAGGACGGCGATCGCCAGCGTCAGCGAACGGTGCCAGTCGCAGGTCGCCACGAGCCAGCCCGCGAACGTCGCCAGCGCGACCGCATGGACGACGGGCGAGTAAAGGGCAGCGGCGCGATCGGCGATCCGGCGGTAGCGTGCGCGGCTGCCTTCGGCCGCCTCCATCAGCCTGAACATGTCGGCCAGGAACGAGTCGGCGGGGCGACGGTCGATGCGCAGTTCGATCGGACCGCTGAGATTCAGCGCTCCCGAGAGCACCCGCGACCCCGGCGCGATGCTCTCGGGCGAGGTTTCCCCTGTGACGATGGAGAGATCCAGCGTTCCAACGCCCTTCAGCACGGTGCCATCCGCAGGTATCCGCTCGCCGACGGCCACGAACACGGTATCTCCCTCGCGAAGCGACTGGACGTGGCGGAACTCGCGGCAGCCGTCCCTGTCCAGCACGGTCGCCCCGCGCGGCATCATGCGCGCCAACGACCGCACCGCGTCGCGCGCCTTACCGCGCATGGAGTGATCGAGCGCGCGCCCGGCCAGCAGGAAGAACAGGAGCGACGTCACCGCGTCGAAGTAGGCGTGCTCTCCTCCGGACAGCGCGTCGTACGTGCTGAGACCGAAGGCCAGCAGGATGCCCACGCTGATCGGCACGTCCATGTTGGTGCGGCCGACGCGCAGCGCGCTCAAGGCGGACGCGAAGAAAATGCGGCCCGAATAGGTCACCGCGGGCAAGGCAAGGGCCGCGGAAATCAGGTGGAAGGCATGGCGCGTGCCCTCCTCGGCCCCGGACCAGATCGAAACGGACAGGAGCATGATGTTCATCGCGGCGAAGCCCGCGACGGCCGTCGCCCGCAGCAGCTTGCCCATCTCCGGGTCGCCGATCGGATCGGCCTCGGCCAGCGTCGCCGCGTAGCCGACCCGGCGAACGGCGTCGATCATGGGCGGCACCGGACCCTCCGTCCGCCACCTAACGGCTGCCCTCCTCGCAGTCAGGTTCACGCGTGCGGCCGTCACGCCCGGAAGCGTTCCCAACGCGCCTTCGATCGTGCCGATGCACGCGCCGCAGTGCGCGTCGGGAACGCTCAGGTCGGTTTGCATGATGCCGTCACCGAGGTCCCGGCTGGCCAGCCGGATTTCCTCGGATGGCACGTCCCGGCCCGGCCCTGCCATCAGGGCGGCCTCCGCTCCGGGCGCGCAGCAGCTCATCGCGTCAGGCCTCCGGCCGCGCCACGGCGAGATAGGCATGCCACGTCGCATGTCCGAGCAGCGGGAAGATCACGATCATGCCGATCAGCCCGGTGGCCACGCAGAGCGCGAAGAGAGCGATCACCATCGCTCCCCATCCGATCATCGCCGGAAGGTTGTTCCACACCAGTTTCATGCTAGTCCCCATGGCCGTCAGCGCATCGACCCTGCGGTCGAGCATCATCGGCACGGAAAACACGCTGATCGAGAAGGCAAAGGCTGCGAACAAGCCGCCTATGGCCGTCCCGACGGCGATCATCGCCCACCCGTAGGCGGAGCCGATCAGCACGCCGATGACATTGTCCAGGCCCGGGAAGGCGGTGACCCCGAAGAACAGCGCCCAGACGATGACGGCGGCGCGGGTCCACAGGAGCATGAGCAGGCTGAGCAGCAGTCCGGCGAAGAACACCTGCGGCCCGGCGCTCGGGCGCGTCCTGAGCATGGAAGCAAGCCCGACCCTCCCGCCTTCGCCGAGAGCGCGGCTCTTCGCGTAGAGGCCGATCGCAAGGAACGGGGCGACGATCAGGAAGCCCGCCAACGACGGGAACAGAATGTAGTCCCGGCCGAACTCGAACAGCGTCCAGACGAAGGCTGCCGATAGCAGGAACACGCCGACGCCATAGGCGATGCTGGTCAAAGGCCCGCGCCAGAAATCCCGCCAGCCCAGCGCCAGCCACCGCAGTCCGGCTGTCGCCGGGAGGCCGCGCTGCAGAGCGGGGTCGCGCGTCTCTCCGATCCCGGAGGTCTCGCTCAGCAGCCAGTAGGACTCGTCGGTCTCGTTCATCGAAACTCCTCCCTCAGCACGCCGACTTGGCGGCCCGGTAGCTGCCGCCCGTACCCGCCTCCTTGAGATGGGGCACGCAGTCCGGCTGCGACGTGACGGCCACATAGACGAGATGGGCGTTCGCCGCCGCCACGAGCAGCAGCCCTGCCGGAACCAGCAGTAATGCGGAAGTCCAGCGTCTGCGCCCGCCTGCGGTCCGAGCCGTCATGGCTGCCCCGTCCCGAGATCGTGGACGTAAAGCGACAGGGTCCGGATCTCGGCGTCGGTCATGCGTTCGTCCCAGGTCGGCATGTGGCCCTGCCTGCCTCCATGGACGGAGGCGATGATCGTCTGCAGGTCGCCGCCGTAGACCCAGCGCGTGTCCGTCAGGTTCGGGGCGCCTACCTCGCGGTTGCCTTCGGCGTTCTCGCCGTGACATGCCGCGCATGTGGTGGCGAAGACCTCGCGTCCGGCTTCGATCCGCTCCAGGTTCTCCTCGGTCGAGTAGTCAGGATTGCTCAGCGAATAGACATAGGCCGCGACGCTGCGGACCTGGTCCCTCTCCAGCATTCCGTCGCGCCCGAAGGCGGGCATCTGCGCGATCCGCGCGTCCGGATGGGCGGTGTTGATGCCGTAGCGCAGGGTCTGCTCGATCAGTTCGGGACCGCCGCCCCACAGCCAGTCATCGTCGGTCAGGTCCGGGTAGCCGGCGCGTCCGCGGCCGTCGCGCCCGTGACACGCCGCGCAGTTGTCGCCGAAGAGTTGCCGCCCGGTGCCGCGAACGGTCTGCATCAGCGCCTCGTCGGCGAGGATGGCGTCGTAGGGTTCGGATTCCAGGCGGGTCATCCAGACCGACCGCTCCTGCTGGCCTTCGACGACCCGCTCTTCGACCGTCGTGCGCTGGTCGACGCCGAGAAGCCCCTTGGTGTAGGTCGTGCCGATCGGCCAGGCGGGCACGAAGAACCACCAGGCGATGGCCCAGACATGTGTCACGATCAGGAACATCAGCACGCCGCGGGGAACGGGCGTATCCAGTTCCTTGATGCCGTTCCATTCGTGCCCGGTCGTTTCCCTTCCGGTGACGGGGTCGCGCTCGTTCACTTCCATGGCTTGTCCTCCCGGTCGAGGATGCTGGTCTTCGCCCTGTCGAAACGCTTCCGGTTGGAGGGCCAGAAGGCGTAGGCGACGACGCAGAGGAAGAAGCCCATCAGGTAGAACAGGCCCCAGCTCTTGGAGAAGGCGACAAGGGTGTCGTGGCTGATCTCGAACATGGCTCAGTCCTCCGCGTCGGGAGCTTGTTCGGTCGCGGCCGTGTCGCGGAAGGCGGCGTCGGTCAGCCTGCCCAGGACCTGCAGGTAAGCCACGAGCGCATCCATCTCGGTCAGCCGCGTGGCCACCCCGTCGAAGGCGCTCACCGAGGTAGCCTCGCCATAGCGCTCCGTCACTCCAGAGGCGGCCTCGCTGTCGGGGAAGGCCTGACCGTAGGCGTCCCGCGCCGCGTTGGCGATCATCTCGTCCGTGTAGGGCACGCCCAGCGCCTGCTGGGCCGCGAGATGCTGCCCGAGGTCGCTCGTTCGAAGCTCGGTCCGCGCCAGGAAGGCGTAGGCTGGCATGTTGGATTCCGGCACGACGTCGCGCGGATTGATCAGGTGCGCGACGTGCCAGAAATCGGAATACTTGCCGCCGACCCGCGCGAGATCGGGACCGGTGCGCTTCGACCCCCACAGCATCGGGCGGTCGTACTGGGACTCGACAGCCAGCGAATACGGTCCGTAGCGCTCCACCTCGTCGCGGAGCGTTCGGATCATCTGGCTGTGGCAGGCATAGCAGCCTTCGCGCACGTAGATGTTGCGGCCCGCCAGCTCGAGCGGCGTGTAGACCCGCATGTCCGAGGCTTCTTCGACCGTCTCGTCGATCGTGAAGAGCGGCGCGATCTCGACGATGCCCCCGACGCTCGCGGCGGCGATGATCGCAAGCACGAACCCGATGGCCGAGCGTTCCAGCTTGCGGTGGAAGAGTTCAGGCATCCGTCATTCTCCCGGCACGGCGACGGCCGCGGGCACGTCGCTCTCGCGCCGTTCCGTCAGCGGCACCGACCGTACCGTCATCCAGATGTTGTAGCAGCAGACGACCGCGCCGATCAGGAACAGGAGGCCGCCGAAGGCACGGGCGATGTAGTAGGGATACATCGCGACGAGGGAGTCGACGAAGGAGTAGGCGAGCGCGCCGTCTTCCGTGTAGGTCCGCCACATCAGCCCCTGGATGATGCCGGAGTTCCACATCGCGAACACGTAGATCAGCGTTCCGGCGATCGCGAGCCAGAAGTGGACCTCGATCAGGCCTGCCGAGTACATGCGCTGGCGCTTCCAGAGCGTCGGCACCAGCGTGTAGAACGAGCCGAAGGTGATCAGGGCCACCCAACCGAGAGCACCCGCGTGCACGTGGCCCACCGTCCAGTCGGTGTAATGGCTGAGCGCGTTCACCGGGCGGATCGCCATGAACGAGCCTTCGAAGGTCGACAGCCCGTAGAAGACCGCCGCGGCCATCATGAAGCGCAGCGTCGCGTCGTCGCGGACACGGTGCCAGGCGCCGTTGAGCGTCAGCAGCGCGTTGCCTGCCGAAGCCCATGACGGCACCAGCAGCATCACCGAGAAGGTCATGCCGAGCGTCTGCACCCAGTGCGGAAGCGCCGTGTAATGGAGGTGGTGGGAGCCTGCCCACATGTAGAAGAAGGTGATCCCCCAGAAGCTGAGGATCGAGAGGCGGTAGGAGAAGATCGGCCGCTGAGCCCGCACGGGAAGATAGTAGTAGAGCATGCCGAGGAAGCCCGCCGTCAGGAAGAAAGCGACCGCGTTGTGCCCGTACCACCACTGTACCATCGCGTCCTGGACGCCCGGCCAGATCGTGTAGCTCTTGGCGTGCCCCCACGAGACGGGGACGGCGAGGTTGTTGACGATGTGTAGGATCGCGACGACCACGATGAAGGCCATGAAGTACCAGTTCGCCACGTAGATGTGCGGCTCCCGGCGGCGTGCGATGGTGCGCAGGAAGAGGATGAAGTAGGTGACCCAGACCAGGACGAGCCAGAGGTCGGCATACCACTCGGCCTCGGCATATTCCTTAGACTGCGTGACGCCCAGCAGGTAGCCGGAAGCGGCAAGGATGCAGAACAGGTTGAAGCCGAAGAGCACGAACCACGGGCTGAACTGCCCGGCGAGTCGCGCGCGCGAAGTCCGCTGCACGACATGGAATGAGGTGGCGATCAGCGCGTTCCCGCCGAAGCCGAAGATCACCCCGGAGGTGTGCGTCGGCCGAAGCCTTCCGAAGGTCGACCAAGCCGCGTCGAAGGCGAGGTCAGGCCAGGCGAGCTGGGCGGCGACCCATACTCCCATGAACATGCCTAACACCGCCCAGGCCATCGCCAGCACGATCCCGACCTTGATGGGGTCATCATAGTAGGCAGCCTCGCGGTCCTCGGTCGGCTCGGGCTCGTAGAACCCGGACAGGACCGGGTAGAGCAGTCCTCCCGCGAAGAGGATCACCAGCAGGCCGTGAACGCCAAGGGTGTCGTTCCTGCCGAGTGCGGCCATCCCGATCCCGGCGGCGGCCAGCATGACAAGGACGACCGCCGCGTACTGTCGTTCGGTCGAGGTGAGTTTTCCGATCATGATGCCCTCTGGAAGTCGATCATGCTGGCTCCGCAGTCTTGCCCATGAGCCCGAGCAGCTCCGCAAGAGCTTCCCTGTTCCCGGCGATGTCCGCCAGCGTGTGATCGTCGAAGACGGAGAGGAATGCCTCGACCGCTTTCCTGACTATCCCCTTCAGCCGACAGGCGGGTGATATCGCGCATATCCCGTCCTCCGCGCGCATGCACTCGACCATGCCGAAATCGTCCTCAATCTGCCTTACGACGTCGCCGAGGTTGATGTCCTCCGGCCTTCTCGCGAGTGCGATGCCGCCGGAACGCCCGCGCACAGTGGTCAGGTAGCCGAGGCGTCCAAGCCGCAGGGCCACCTTGAGAAGATGGTTGCGGGAGAGGCCGTAGCTGTCTGCTACGTCGGCGACTCGTGACGGGCGACCGCGGTTCACCGCGAGGTAGACCAGCATCCGCAGCGCGTAATCGGTTTGATAGGTCAGCTTCATGGGCTACCCTGGACTCTCTCGGGGCGGTCGCGCCAACCCAGTCTGAACAACGCGACAAGGCCGACGGCAACCAGGGCAACGGCCTTGACTGCCTCGAGCACTGCGTAGGCCATATGGTGCGAGGACGGCGCCAACGGTTCGCCCGAGATGACAGCCTCGACCCGCACGTCAAGGACAGGCAGGAGCCAGAAAGCCTGGATCGAAACGACCAGGACCGCCACGGCGGTGAAGACCATCTCCGCGCGCGGAGCCCTCGGAAAGAACGTCGCTATTACGAGTAGCAACGCCAAGCCCCACTCGACCTTTGCGAAGATGTCGAAGGTCACGCGGCCGACCTCGAGCGCGACTGGAAGCTCAAGGGAGGGTGCCTGAAACTTGACCGGGGTCGCGAGGAACGAAACGCCAGGAGCATCCCAAGCCAGACGAGCGATACGAACGCCGCGACGGCATCCGGAAAGGGATCGGTAGAGCGAGGCGACATCTCAGCCTTCCCTCGAAACCGCTCCGGCGACCGGCAGGCGGAAGAACATGGCGAGCTGCAGGCTTCGGGCGATCCTCTCCGCGCGTTCAATGAAGACGGCAGCGATCTCCGGCTCGCAAAGCTCGCCCGCTGTCTGCCGAAAGGCGTCGAGCCAGATCTCGAAATCTTCCTCGCGGACCTGTTTCAGTTTGAGATGAGCGGGCACGGGTCGCCCGCTGTAGGAGCCGTCCTTCAGAATGACCGAGCACCAAAAGTCCGTCATCTTCTCAAGATGCGGCTCCCAGGTGTCCCCGATGTGAGCGGCGAATATTGGCCCCAAGCGATCGTTTCGGCGGACGCGTCCGTAGAACTCGCGCACGAGGCGGCCGATGAACGTCCGGTCGACTTCCGGATGGACGACGGCTCGTTCCTCGGGAGGGCGTTGCAGCTGCGCGGGCGCTGGATGGGCCAATGTGGTATCTCCAATACCACTTTCTAGCGAAGGCGCGCGGCGAATGAAAGTTCCCGGATGTCGCAGCCTGCATTCTTCGCGCTCTTTGCGCCGGAACAACGATCGGCCGTTCGCTGCCGGCTATGGTTCTCGCTCGAGGAGACCGCCTGAAATGAAGCCTTCCGCCATAGACCCCGACATGTCGGTCGACGAGATCATGCGCAGATGGCCAGCGACCATCCGGGTCATGATCCGCCATCGGATGCTCTGCATCGGCTGCCCGATCGGCATCTTCCACACCGTGGCGGACGCGGCTGCGGCCCATGCGATCGACGAGGCCGCCTTCTCGGCCGAACTGCTCGCCGCGATGAGGTCGGACCCGTCTGCGGATGCCCCGTCGGCTTTCGAGACGAACGCTCACAACCCCGAACCTCGCAAAGGAGAACAATCATGCGCGTGATAGAAGCCGTCGCCGCCCGACTCGACCAGTCGGTCAGGATGGCGGGCTACCTCGGGATCGATCTGCCGTCCTCGGGCCTGTCGTCCGAGAACCAGATCCGAAACGCGATCTGGCGCCGCATCTTCTGCAGGCACGGGTCCGAATGCGCGGAGTGGGTCAATGCGGGAAGGCCGGGCGTGCCGGGCTTCTGCAGGAACCGCGAGTTCTATCTCGGACGCGCCCTCGACGCAGCATAGTTTGGGCCGGGCGTCCGGGAGCTCATTTCTTGCGTCGGTTCTCGGCCACCAGCATGAGCGCGTGCGGATCGGTGACGGTCACCTTCTGGCGGCCGCTCTTCACTATGCCTTCGTCCTCCCAGGCGCTCATCAGCCTGCTGACCGTGTGGAGCGTGCTCCCGGTCATCTCCGCGAGATCCTGCCGTGTGATGGGGAAGTCGATCTCGACCCCCTCGTCGGTGTTGCGTCCGGACTGCTGGACCAGCCGCATCACCGCTCCCGCGATCCGTTGCTCGACTTGGCGCGTCGACATCTCCACCACGCGTGACTGGGTGTCTTGCAGGCGGGCTCCGATCGTCTGGTAGGCGTTCGCACCAAACGCCGGAGCGCGGGACTGCAATCCGGGCCAAGCCGCGTTCGGCCAGCATAGGACGACGCAGTCGACAGCGGCGACGGCAGTCGCCGGGTAGGTCCCCTGGCCCATCGCGATGGCGATGCCGAACAGTTCGCCCTCGTTGATGTAGCGGGCAATGACCTGATCGCCCTCGGGCGTCGTCCTTACTACCCTGATATGCCCGGAAAGGAGCAGGAAGAACTGCCCGGCTTCTTCGTCCTGCGAGAAGACCTCAGAATCCTTCGGGAAAAGCGACGAGCGCGCCGTGGCAAGGACTGCGTCGACGTCCTCGCCGCTCAGACCGGCGAAGGCGGGAAGTCCCGATACGAGCGACCTGTCGAGCGGCATGCTGGATGTCTTCCGGAAGTCGGAGCTGTTCAGGTTTCTACCCTTTGTTTGCGCTTGCGCAAACTGCCTCACGGCGTCGCGGGGTATTGGTTGGTCAACGGCAGATCAAGCCGCGAATTGGAAAGGACAGAACAATGAAACGCATGCTCGCAGCTCTCGCCCTCGGCGCGGCCATCATCGCGGCCGGAGCTGCCCAGGCGGCCGAGATCGAGGTTCTCATGCTCAACAAGGGCGCGAAGGGCGCGATGGTGTTCGAGCCCGACCTGATCGTCGCCGCCCCCGGCGACACGATCCGCTTCGTGCCGACGGACAAGGGCCACAATGTCGAGACCATCAAGGGCATGCTGCCCGCGGGCGCGGAGCCCTTCAAGAGCAAGTTCAACGAGGAATTCACGGTCACCATCACGGCCGAAGGCGTCTACGGCGTGAAGTGCGCGCCGCACTACGCCATGGGCATGGTGGCGCTGATCAGGGTCGGCGAACCAGCCAATGCGGAGGAAGCAAAGGCCGTGAAGCAGACAGGCAAGGCGAAGACCGTCTTCGCGGAACTGTTCGGCCAGGTGCTGGCCGCCAACTGAACGAGGAGTCCGCGCGAGCGGATTTCATAGGGCCGGGACGCGAGGCGGCGCTTCCCGGCCCTCTTCTGTCGCGTCGCCGCAGCGGCGAAAGCTAGTTCTCAAGCGTCGCGAGGTCAGCCACGCTCCACATGTAACCATGCGGAGAGCGCGCTATACGCTCCAGCCTGTCGAACACCGATGCCTGTGGCAGTTCCTTGCCCTGCAGTTCCGGCGGCACCTTCCAGCCGGGATCGACGCCTTCCATGTTCGGAAGTTCGTGCGCTATGCCCTTGTGGCAGTCGATGCAGGTCGCCTGGCCGGACAGGAGGTAGCGCGTGTGGATCTCGGCCGCGCGCGGCGCCTGCCGCGACAGGTCCATCGCGACCGAGGAATGGCAGTTGCGGCACTCGAGGCTGTCGTTGGCCTTCAGCCGCGCCCATTCGTGCTGTGCCAGTTCCAGGCGCTTCTCCAGGAACTTCTGCCGCGTGTTGATGGTGCCGAAGATCTTGCCCCAGACCTCCTTCGATGCCTGCATCTTGCGGGCGATCTTGTCCGTCCATTCGTGCGGAACGTGGCAATCCGGGCACGACGCGCGCACTCCGGAGCGGTTGGAGAAGTGCACCGTCCGCGTGAGCTCCTCGTAGACGTTGTCCTCCATCTCGTGACACGAGGTGCAGAACGCCTCCGTGTTGGTCACTTCCAGCGCGGTGTTGAACGCGCCCCAGAAGATCACGCCGCCGAGAAAGCCGCCGAGCGTCAGAAAGCCGAGGCTCAGCGTCGCGGCGGGCGTCGAGACGAGCCGCCAGGCCCACAGCGCGGCCGCCTTGATCCGAGTCCACATCTACTCGTCCCCGGCGTGGCCGACGCCGAGCTCGCTCATGTCGACGAAGGTGTTGCCGACCAACGGGACCGTGTCGGCCTGCGGTACATGGCAGGCTGTGCAGAAGTAGCGCCGCGGAGACACGTCAGCCAGCATCTGGCCTTCGCGTGTCATGTAGTGCGTGACGCTGATCATCGGTGCCCCCGAGCCTTCCGTGAACTCGCGCTTGTGGCAGGACATGCAGCGGTTGGCGTTCACCGAAAGCTGGTAGCCCTCGATCGAATGCGGAATGATCGGGGGCTGCTCGGGATAGGCGCGCATCTTGCGCACGTCGTCGACGATCCAGCGGGGGATCGGATCGGCGGGCAGGTTCTCCATGGGCTGCGCCGCACCCGTCAGCGGCGGCACGATCTCGGCAGACATCTGGGCAAGCGCCGTGGTGCCCACGAGCGCAACAATGCCGAGGGCGACGAACAGGCGCGCGCGGCGCATCATGCGGGGACGATCTTGACCGCGCATTTCTTGAAATCCGTCTGTTTCGAGATGGGATCGGTCGCGTCGAGCGTGACCTTGTTGATGAGCTTGCTGGCGTCGAACCAGGGCACGAACACCACGCCGCGCGGCATTCGGTTCCGGCCTCGCGTCTCGACCCGCACCCGCAGTTCCCCGCGCCGGGAGACGACGTTGACCTCCGCGCCTTGGTTGATGCCTCGACGGCGCGCGTCGTCGGCGTTCATGAAGCAGACCGCTCCGGGGAACGCCTTGTAGAGTTCGGGCACGCGCATGGTCATCGAGCCCGAGTGCCAGTGCTCGAGCACACGACCGGTCACCAGCCAGACGTCATATTCGTCGTCCGGCGATTCCGCCGGGGGCTCGTAGGGCACGGCGAGGATGACCGCCTTGCCGTCGGGCCTGCCGTAGAAGCGTACGCCTTCGCCCGGCTTCACGTAGGGGTCCAGTCCCTCACGATAGCGCCACTTCGTTTCCTTGCCGTCGACGACGGGCCAGCGCAGGCCGCGCACCTCGTGGTAGGTATCGAACGGCGCGAGGTCGTGGCCGTGGCCCCGGCCGAACTCGGCATACTCCTCGAACAGTCCCTTCTGAAGGTAGAAGCCGTATTCGCGGCTCTCCCTGTTCTCGTATTCCGCGTCGAGATCGGCGAGCGGAAAGCGGTCGACCTTGCCGTTCCGGAACAGCACGTCGAACAGCGTCTTGCCCTTGTATTCGGGATGGGCGTTCAGGATGTCGGAGGGCCAGACCTCGTCGGTGGTGAAGCGCTTCGAGAACTCGGTCAGCTGCCAGAGGTCGGAGCGGGCCTCACCAGGGGCGCTCACCAGCTGCCGCCAGACATGGGTTCGGCGCTCTGCATTGCCGTAGGCGCCTTCCTTCTCCACCCACATCGCGGCAGGCAGGATCACGTCGGCCGACAGCGCCGTCACCGTCGGATAGGCGTCGGAGACAACGATGAAGTTGTCGGGGTTGCGGTAGCCCGGATAGGTCTCGTTGGAGTTGTTGGGCGCCGCCTGAACGTTGTTGTTGACCTGCACCCAGTAGAAGTTGAGCTTGCCGTCCTTCAGCATCCGGTCCTGCTGGATGGCATGAAAGCCGACCTTGTCGGGCAGCAGCCCGTGCGGCAGCCGCCAGATCTCCTCGGCATGCTCGCGATGCTCGGGATTTGTCACCACCATGTCCGCAGGCAGCCGATGGGCGAAGGTGCCGACCTCGCGCGCAGTGCCGCATGCCGAGGGCTGGCCCGTCAGCGAGAACGGGCTGTTGCCTGGCTCGGAGATTTTCCCGGTTAGCAGGTGGATATTGTAGACCATCTGATTAGCCCACACGCCTCGGACGTGCTGGTTGAAGCCCATCGTCCAGAGCGACATCACCTTCACGCCGGGATCGGCATAGAGTTCGGCGAGCTGTTCCAGGAAGCCCGGCTCCACGCCGGAGAGTTCCGACACCATTTCCAGCGTGTATTCCGAGACCATCGTCCGGAACGCTTCGAAGTCGATCGGCTCCATCTTGCCCGGATCGGCAGCGCCCTTGGCAGCCATCTCCACCGGATTGTCCGGCCTGAGTCCGTAGCCGATATCCGTGGCACCGCTCATGAAGACGGCATGGTCGCGGACGAACGCCTCGTTCACGCGGCCCGTCTGGATGATGTGGTTGGCGATGTAGTTGAGGATCGCCAGGTCCGTCCCGGGCTTGAACACGATCGGGATGTCGGCGAGGTCCATCGAGCGGTGGGTAAAGGTGGACAGCACCGCGCAGCGCACGTGCGGGTGTCCCAACCTGCGGTCGGCCAGCCGGGTCCACAGGATCGGATGCATCTCTGCCATGTTCGAGCCCCAGAGCACGAAGGCGTCGGCGTGCTCGAAGTCGTCGTAGCAGCCCATCGGCTCGTCCATGCCGAAGGTACGCATGAAGGCGACGGCCGCCGAGGCCATGCAGTGGCGGGCGTTCGGATCGAGATTGTTGGTGCGGAAACCCGCCCGCATCAGCTTGGTGGCGGCGTAGCCCTCGAAGATCGTCCACTGCCCAGAGCCGAACATGCCGACGGCTTCAGGGCCCTTCTCGCGCAAGGTCGCCTTGCACTTCTGCGCCATCACGTCGAACGCCTCGTCCCACGATACCGGCTCGAATTCGCCGTCCTTGTCGTAGACCCCGCCGGACTTGCGCATCAGCGGCGTGGTCAGGCGGTCCTGGCCGTACATGATCTTCGAGAGGAAGTAGCCCTTTACGCAGTTGAGGCCGCGGTTGACCTCGGCCTGGCTGTCGCCGTGGGTGGCGACGACGTGGCCGTCCTTCACGCCCACCATGACCCCGCACCCGGTGCCGCAGAAGCGGCACGGCGCCTTCGACCATTTGATCTCCAGCGCGTTCACGCCGCCCGGAACGGGCTGGGCGGCGGCGGGCAGCGCTATGCCCGCGGATGCGGCCGCAAGCGCGGCGGCGTGTGCCTTAAGGAGATCGCGCCGGTTGATGGCAGCTGTCATGACCGGGCCTCCTGGTCTTCGGCATGTTCGAACACCATGTTCGCGGCCAGCACGCCGTCCATCGTCGAGATCGTCGTCAGGGTCTCGCCCAGCATTCCGCTGGTCGGCCCCTCGATCGTGATCACGACCCGGCTGCCCTCGCTGGCGTGCACCTCGACGCCGCGCATCGCCGCGAGCCGTTCAGACAATTCGGCACGCCGCTCAGGCAGGGCCACGACGACGGCGCTCGATATGTGGTGTCGGTCGCCGGCGCCGGCGGTGAGCAGGCCCCTTCTGGTAAGTTCGCGCATGCCGTCAGCCTCCCGGAGGCCCGGGCGGGCCGAAGACGATCTGATACATCCAGACAAGGAAGCCGTAGCCGCCCACGACGCCCACTGCGACGACCGGCCAGATGCCGAATGCCAGGACCAGGAAAGTCAGAAGTTCCCGCCGCCGCCTCTTCGCGGGCGGGATGTCCGCCGATGCTGTCGCCTCCCGGATGTCCTGGGTCATGACCTCCTCATCATGGGCCTGGGACTCGGCATCATGCCGATAAGTAGAAAATACTAACCCAGCATTCTCAGATGTCTATCCTTACACGATCGGAATGGAAGCGTGACCTTTCGCTCAAGCCCGCCGACCCCACAGGATCGGAGCGTAGCGGACTGCGAAGAGCAGGAAGGCCCCAGCCCAAAGCGCGCCGCCGCAGCTTAGCACATGGGCGTACCAGTCTCCCGCGAAGGGGGCGGCGACGCGCAGCATGGCTCCGGCCGACACCATCGCATACATGGCAATGACGTAGCGGTCGGCAACGATCGCCCGTCCCGTGTGGCCAAGGCTCGCCCTGGTCATGACGGCAAGCGTCATGGTGCCCACGGCGCCTGCGGTCAATGCGTGCAGGGCGGCCGAGTGAGGAACCGCGTCTGGCAGCAAGGTCGAGAGACCGAGCAGCGCGAAGGAGACGGCAAGCCATCCGTAGCCAACATGCAGCACGAGCAGGATCGGCTCGTGCATCGTCGCCACGCCGCGCCAGCGGAGGAGGCGCACCGCGAGCAGCACTCCGGCGGCGAACAGCAGCATGCCAACGAGGTCGTTGTGGGGCATGACCACCCACCCGAGCATCGCGGCGGCAGTGGCGGCAAGCGCTGCTTTGTCGAGCCTGCCGAAAGGCTCGGGAAGATGCGCTGCGCCCTCCTTCACGAGCCAGTTCCGGGTGAAGCTGGGCACAATGCGCCCGCCGATGAGTGCCATCAGCATTCCGGCAGCGGCCAAGGCCAGGCGCTGGCCAAGATCGTGGTCGACGAAACTCGCATTGGCCAAATGGTCTGCCGCGTTGGCGACGCCAAACAGCGTGATCATCACCGCTACGGGCGCGTTCTTCCAGTTCCTGCCTGCCGTGACCTCGCGCCAGATCGCGAAGGCAAGCGTCACCGGAAACGCCAGGTCGACTGCCATCGCGAGCCATGGGTCAGGGGAAGCCAGGCACGCCGCCCGCCCCGCCAGCCAGAGGCCTACGAGGACGGCGAGCGGCATCCCGCTCAGCGGCAGCCGCCCGGTCCAGTTGGGGATTGCGGTGAGGACGAAACCCGCGATGACGGCGGACAGGTAGCCGAACAGCATTTCGTGGGCATGCCAGTGCATCCCGCCGAACGGGCCGCCGATGTCGAAGCCGCCGAAGTAGGCGCCGAGCCAGACCGGGACCGCCAGTCCGGCGTGAAGCGCGGCGAGAAAGAAGAACGGCCGAAAGCCATAATGGAGGATCGGCGGCATTGCGCGGATACGGCCTCGGCCGTCCCTCGACAGGTCCCCGGACTTGAGCGCGGCCCGCGGAACCGAGCGGTCGGATGCGGTCGCGGTGCCCATCACGCGTTGCCCTGCCCGGCGGCCCTGATGGCAGCCGTCGCCCCGTAGGCGGCGAAGTCGGCGACGTCCTGGAACAGGCCCGCGATCTCGTGGAACGCGCTGCGGTCCGGCTCGTCCGGCATGAGCTCGTCCAGCTCGCCCAGCAGGGCGAGAACGATCACGATCGCGTCGCGCATCTTCCGCGCATCCGCGAGACCGCCCGCGCGCCGCACGAGTTCTTCTTCCAGGCCTGCCCGGTCGAGCACGTCGTTGGCAGCCTCGCGGCAGTTGCAGTCGAGGCCTGCCTCGGCGAGGCCCCGCCGCAGCCGCTCGACGACGGTTTCGTTGCCCGCGGACAAGGTTTCGGCGAGCGAGGCCCGCATTCTCGTTCTCATGGCGTGTTCCTTCAGGCGGCGTCGTGCATGGCGGAGCGGAAAGCGCCGCGCAGCCAGTTCCTTGCCTTGGCGATCACCGAATCGTTGTCGCGGACGAGACGGAAGCCCAGGTTCTCCGGCGGCGTGCCGACGGCGCAGCCGCCGCTCTTTCCGTGGCGGACGAAGTTCGACATGTAGGCGCGGTGCCGTCCCTCGAGCACATGCACCCCGCAGTTGTCCGTGACGCTCTCGACCGAGCCGTCGGCGGAGAGCGTGGTCCGCGCATAACAGGTCGCCGTCCACTCCCAGACGTTGCCGCCGAAGTCTTCGATGCCGCGGGTGTTCGGGCCGTAGTGGCCGCGCGGCTTCGGTTGCGGATCGGCGGGTCGTTTCGCTGCCGCCTCCTCGCGGTAGCGCCGCAACCACCGCACGGAAGGATTTGCGGCATCGTCGGCCGCCGCCGAAAAGGATTCCCCGCCAAACCGCTCGGCGGCCGCGGCAGCGGCCTCGACCGCCGACGGCAGCCGCCAGGTTTGGCCGGTGGCTTTCGAATACCAGCGTGCATAGGCCTTGGCGTCCAGGAAGCTGACCCCGGTGACTGGCACGTCCGCGTGCGTCGGGGCAGCGTCCGCCGGGTCGCATGCGCCATCGGCGACGCAGACGCCGTAATCGGCCAGGCTCACCTGCTGCTTCATGATCAGGAATGCCGGGACAGCCTTCTTCTCGACGGGTGCTGCTGCCGGAGTTCCGCCCGCGAGGAACTCGCCGGGCAAAGGATAGTCGAGCACCGTCTCCACGATCTTCACCGTGGCGCGCACCTCGTGCAGGGAAGGCCCTTGGGGTTCTGCGCTGATGCCTATGATGGCCGCAGGCACCGCAAGGGCTGCCGCCGCGCCGATGGCCGCTTCGAAGAGATGGAGATGCATGGCCTTGTTCTCGACGGGCGGCCCGGACATCCGGACCGCCGCTCGCTTGAGGTTCGGTTGGCGAAGCTCAGTTCACCGGGATCGGCCCGGGCGCTTCGACCTGCTTCATCAGGTCGTCGTCCCACTCGCCCTCGACCAGGAAGTGCGCCGTCGCTCCGAGTTCCACCGCCTCGATGAGATTGTGGTTCACGTAGGCGTAGACCCCCGGCTGGAGGAAGGTGTAGAGCGCCGCTCCCGCCGAGCCGCCACGGATGAACCAGGTCTCCAGGTCCTTGGCCGGCGGGTTGGCGAACTTGCCTTCTTCCCAGACATAGTCGCCGTGTCCGCCGATCAGGTGGGGCCGCGTGTCGCGGTTCGCCTGGCTGTGGACGATCAGCACGGTCTCGCCGACCTTCGACTTCATGGCATTGTCGCCCGTCAGCGCGCCCTTCGCGCCGTTGAAGACGACGTGGGTGGGGATCAGCCCTTTCATGACCTCTAACGTGTCGGCGTAGCTGTCGCCGTGGCTCTCGTAGGTCTTGAAGTTGCCGTCCTCGTCGCGGGGAACGTAGAAGTCGTTCTCGCCGATGTAGAACGCCTGGTCGTAGCGGACCGGCTCGCCCTTCTCGTTCTTCAGGCCGTCGCGCGGCAGCACCATGATCGTGCCGCTCATGCCCGACACGACGTGCCACGGGATCATCGCGCCTTCGGGAGCGCAGTGATAGACGAAGGTGCCGGTGCGCGTCGCCTTGAAGCGCAGCTTCACCTGTTCCCCCGGGTTGACATAGGTCAGCGCCCCGCCTCCCAGCGCGCCCGTAGCGGCATGGAAGTCAATGTTGTGCGGCATGGAGTTCGTTGCGGGGTTGATCAGCGTGAGTTCGACGTAGTCGCCCTCGTGCACGACCATCATCGGACCGGGCATCGAACCGTTGAAGGTCATCGCCTGGAACTCGGTCCCTTCGTCGTCGATGACGACCATCTTCTCGATGATCGGCATGGTGAACTCGACCACCTTCGGCCCGCCCGTGGCGACTTGCTCATGGGCATGCACGAAGGGCGGCGCGACGAGCGTGACCTTCTCGCGCGGAAGCGCTGCGATCTCGGTTTCGTTGGCCGCTGCTGCGAGCGGCGGCATCGCGGCCAGCATGGCGGCTGCGGCCGCTCCCAGAAGTGCCTGGCGGCGCGTGAACATTTGGGTTCTCCTGTTTCGATCCATCGTTGTCGATGAGGAGAAGCTACGCCTGAGGAAGGTCGCGCTCTTTGCGCTTGCACAAACTGCCCGCGTTTTCGATGCGCCGACCTGTATGATGCAAAACGGGGCCACTCGAAAGCGACCCCTAGATGCAAACTCGTATGACTTCAGATGCACGTCCGCTGACTAAAGTGCCAGCTTATGTGACGCTGAAGACGATCAGCGATGCGTCGGTATTCCTCGTGTCAACATTGAATCAACCGATTGACGCTCGCTCGAAGACACCGACTTCGCCGTCATCCAGAAGCTTGGACTCATGGGGCATCTTCCCCGGTCAAGAATGGGCGTGCTCGGCGTTGCGCTTCCGGGTATCCACCCCGATCCCGCCGACCCGATGGGTTGAGCGTCGACAAGCGAGGCAGAACATAATAGGAACATCATCTGCGAATTCCGGAGGTGTTCCGCGTTGCGCTATGCCGAGCTTCAGGTCACCTCGCACTTCAGCTTCCTCCGCGGGGCCTCGTCTGCCGAGGAGCTCTTTGCCCAAGCGCACGCTCGCGGGATCGAAGCGCTGGGCGTCGTCGACCGGAATTCCCTGGCAGGGATCGTGCGCGCGCATGAGGCGGCGAAGACGACAGGGATTCGACTGGTCGTCGCCTGTCGGCTCGACCTCGATGATGGCATGTCGATCCTGGTCTACCCGACGGACCGCACCGCCTATTCCCGACTGTGCCGACTGCTGTCGATCGGCAAGAAGCGTGGCGGCAAGGCGAAGTGTGTTCTCCACTGGAATGATGTCATGGCTTGTTCGGAAGGACTCGTGGCCGTCCTCGTGCCTGACGAAGCGGATGGTCTCACGGCGCTCCACCTTCGCCGCCTGCGCGATGCCTTTCCGGCAAGCGCCTACCTCGCGCTGACGCTGCGCCGCCGGCCCAACGATCAGATGAACTGTTAGGCTGCCTCGCAAGAAGGCAACACCGCGTCCGCGGTTGCCGCTGGACCGCGTTTTCTGAACTGTTAGGCTTCCTCCCGCACGATGGCACGACCAACGACCGTTGCCGCTGGACCGCGTTTTCTGAACTGTTAGGCTGCATTCTCGGACGAAGACACCACCCAGGAGGTTGCCGCTGGACCGCGTTTTCTGAACTGTTAGGCTCCTCCGTCGCGTCATCACGCGCCTTCAGACGTTGCCGCTGGACCGCGTTTTCTGAACTGTTAGGCTTGTTCCTGTCGTGGGGGATGTGGCGGGTAAGTTGCCGCTGGACCGCGTTTTCTGAACTGTTAGGCTGCCAGCGGTACAATGTCAGACGTGGCGGGCGTTGCCGCTGGACCGCGTTTTCTGAACTGTTAGGCTCCGCCATACAAGATGGTCATTGCCGGGGCGGTTGCCGCTGGACCGCGTTTTCTGAACTGTTAGGCTCGCCTCCCAGCCCGCCTGAAAGCCGTCTGGGTTGCCGCTGGACCGCGTTTTCTGAACTGTTAGGCTGTATTCAGTTAGGTCGGAAATTTTGTATTCGTTGCCGCTGGACCGCGTTTTCTGAACTGTTAGGCTATCGGGCAAGAGCGGCAGGGGCTTGGGAAGGTTGCCGCTGGACCGCGTTTTCTGAACTGTTAGGCTGCGACCAATCAGGTTAAGTGCCGTCTGTCGCGTTGCCGCTGGACCGCGTTTTCTGAACTGTTAGGCTTACGAAGGTTATCGGAATGACAAGCCCCGGGTTGCCGCTGGACCGCGTTTTCTGAACTGTTAGGCTCCGCGAAAGCGGGCGCAGACGCGACGGAGGGTTGCCGCTGGACCGCGTTTTCTGAACTGTTAGGCTGGGTTCGTGATGCGAGTGGGGCGGCGCGGGTTGCCGCTGGACCGCGTTTTCTGAACTGTTAGGCTACCGCTCCGCCCGCACGATACGAAGATTGCTGCCGCTGGACCGCGTTTTCTGAACTGTTAGGCTGCCCGGCAATGTGGCCCCAGGTATCTGGCGGTTGCCGCTGGACCGCGTTTTCTGAACTGTTAGGCTGCATCGATACCCAAGGGTTTATCCCGACGTGTTGCCGCTGGACCGCGTTTTCTGAACTGTTAGGCTAATTTTAGCTAGCGCCTTTACGAAGGTTATGTTGCCGCTGGACCGCGTTTTCTGAACTGTTAGGCTGAATGGCGACATTCGCGTGACGGAAGATGGAGTTGCCGCTGGACCGCGTTTTCTGAACTGTTAGGCTCCGACCTGATCTTTCGGACATGAGGCGGTGGTTGCCGCTGGACCGCGTTTTCTGAACTGTTAGGCTTTCGGAAACCATCATTAGCTATGACAGACGGTTGCCGCTGGACCGCGTTTTCTGAACTGTTAGGCTCTCTTCGGCCCCTTGACTGGTGCGGATTTGGTTGCCGCTGGACCGCGTTTTCTGAACTGTTAGGCTTCGCCCGACCACGAGTCGTCATCCCAATCGGTTGCCGCTGGACCGCGTTTTCTGAACTGTTAGGCTGGTAAGGCGGTGTCTCCAATTGCTTGGTGGTTGCCGCTGGACCGCGTTTTCTGAACTGTTAGGCTAAGAACTCCGCGCACTCCGCCGCGCGTCAGGTTGCCGCTGGACCGCGTTTTCTGAACTGTTAGGCTGACAAGCGCAACGATGCTGGACATTGAACGGTTGCCGCTGGACCGCGTTTTCTGAACTGTTAGGCTCGCTGCAAACCCATGTCGCGCCACCCAGCAGTTGCCGCTGGACCGCGTTTTCTGAACTGTTAGGCTCAGCCGCCAAAGGTCCAAGGCGATACGCGGGTTGCCGCTGGACCGCGTTTTCTGAACTGTTAGGCTTGTCAGCAGCTTGCCGGCCTGCTTGGGGTTGTTGCCGCTGGACCGCGTTTTCTGAACTGTTAGGCTCGATGTCCGGTGATCTTCCTGTTCTCAGTCAGGAAATCGCCGGCATCAGTCGATCCAAACTGCCCAGATCTTTCAGAAAAGCGCGATCTGTTCAGGATTTTTCTGTTGTCGCCGTCGACGCTGATCGGAGAACCGAACGATGTTCTCGTACTGCCGATCAGTGAACTGAAAGACATAAATCTCGCCCCACGGAGGGAGAAGCGCCTCGATCTTGCGAACGTAAGATTCGAACCGCTCCTTGCCATTGCAGAACCGCATATAGTTTGAAAACTGATTCATCTCGAAGCCAAGATCAAGAAGGGCATGCCGGAACTTCGTTGCCGCCGCCCTCTGCTGCTTCGTTTCCACCGGGAGATCGAAGGTCACGAGCATCCACATGAGTCTGTATCCACTCAGCGCCGAAAACCCCGAGTTTGCACGGAGAGACCGCTTCGTCACGTGACATCATCCTCGCGACAAAGCCGTACGGGCCTTAGGGGTAGAGCCAAATCTGCTTTCCGGTTCTCAAAACTCGACGCCAGCGAATGAGTGAGTTTCTGCATCGCAACGCTCAAGGTCGACACAGTTTGGTCCGCCATCTCGAGATCGACCGATGCGACACCGGCCAGTCTCCGCTTTGTGTCAGGGTCCACTTCGGTCATTCCGCTGTTGACCATATCGGCGACCAGGCGGTCCACCACAGGCCGAAAGGGTTCCATCACATCATCGGCCAGCGCGAAGGTGTTCACACGATTGGCGTGGAAGATGCCGACCGAGGGATGCAGGCCGGACGCGCATATTGCGCGCGATGCGACGGCCCGCAGGACCGTATAGCCGTAGTTCAACAACGCATTTGCTCCGCCCGCACTCCGATCGCGGGTGAACGCTCGTCCGAACATGGCTTTCCAGTAGCGGCGCGCAGCCTGTGCCTCGACATTTTGTGGATCGCCCGAGCGCACTTTCCGAGCCAGCAAGTCGAACGCGCCGGGTTCCTTCCCCGCTAGGCGAAGAGCTTCCCCCTGCATCCGTATCTTGCCTGCGACAAGTTTCTGCCAGAGTTGCTTGGCCAGCGGTCGACTGGCGGAAAGCTGAGCCCGCATCCGGGCGCCCAGGGCGTGATGACCTTCGAGAGGCCAGACGCACGCAATGGGACTATGGTTGCTGCCACAGATCACGATCGGTACGGCGCGTTCGGAAAGGCGCACCATCACCGCGTTCGACCAGGTTATGCCATGCGCATGAACGATCAAGGCGCAGATATCATCGAGCGGAACGCGGCCACGTTCCGTGCCTTCGTCGTTCACGGTGAGGAAGCCGCGATGTATCGCCAGATAAAGTCCATCCGTCGAAATGTCGACAATGCGTTCCATGCGCGCATTGTCAACTAACGCACAATATTTGCGAGCGACTTCTCCTATTAATATTAATTCCCTGCAGCTTGCGCACGTGCACTTTTGACATCACGCGGACCAGGATCGAAAACACGACCAACCTCATCGACTCTGACCTGCCGCAACCCGATCTTCTTCAGGCCGCTCGCTGTAGGCGCATAGTACTTGAAAGGATCGAACGCCACGAACCCGTCCTTGTCCGGCTCGGCACCCCGCGCCAACGCCTCTTCCACGCTGTTGGGAAGCGCGTCACGGCTCTTGAGGTCCCCCGCTTCGTTATGCGGCACCAGTGTGATCTGGCCGTTCTGGCCGAACTTGACCACGATGCCGATCGTCGGCCCCCGGCGCGGATCGTCGTAGGCGACCATATCGTTCTGTTTTAACGACAGTATCTTGCGGGCAGCAGGATGCGGGCGACGCTTTTGCCAGTCAACGCCTGGCCGATGGGCATCGAACATGGAGACTACGTCGGCGACCCACCTGCCATCGGGCATTTCCCAGATGTCGTAACGGAAGTTGGCATCGCCCTTGTAGCCCTTGTAGGGACGGCCATCTTTGTCGCAGATGGGAATGACCGACAGACTCTCCACCATTCGTACGCGGCGGATGCCCTTGTAGTGATGGCCTCCGGCCTGACGAAACTTCATCAGCGCCGCCGTGAAATCTCGTCCGCTGAGCCCACGCGTGGCATTCTCCAGCGCCGACCGCAGCTCTTCGTCACGCACGGCGGGCAAATCCTTAGGCTGGAGCGATAGGAAGGGTTTTCGCCGGACGACGATCGGATTGCCACGCGCATCGACCTCACCCGTCAAACCGTAGGCCGTGTCATTGTGCAACTGGCCGGCCGTCCGGCCGAATTCTCCTTTCCGCGGCAGGGTGCCATGATCCGGCTTGTGGCTGACTACGATACGATCGACGACAGCCTTCAAATCCTCCCGAAAATGAGGCCAGGGCGGAGCCACCGTTCGCAGTGCATCTTCTGCGCCCTGTGCCTCACCGTCGCGGGCGGCATCGGCCACACGCTTGAGGAGGGTGCGTGAGGTAACCCCGATGACGGCGGCGTCTATGGCGTGATGGCGATGGTCCTTACGATTCTTGACCTTGGTCGGGTCGGCGAAATTGTGGTCGGGCAAAATCCCGTTCAGCCCCCATTTGCGGCGCAGCATCTCCGTCATCCGGCCGGTCACGACAACGATGTGGTTGCGTCTCTTGACTACTCCATCTTCGTCCACTTCTTCGTCCGGGAAGAGCGCACCGAGATAATCGTGCGCCAGCCTGGCTAGATACTGCGTGTCGGTCAGCTGCCGGTCGAGGAAGTCGCGGTCCTTCTCGAAACGATCCATCGCATCCCGAGCGAAGCGCCAGCGCTTGTTTGGGGGCAAGCGTTGCGCGCGCTCCAGGATGTCGTCGTAGCGGTCGGCCCAGGCAGGGACCTCGGCCGGCGCGAAGTTGCGCTTCTCGCGATTGGCTTCGCGGGTGCAGAGGATGCGATTGGCCTGACTGTCGTCCAGCGTGCGCGACCAGGGCAGGATATGGTCGATGTCGACGGCGCCCGAGAAAAGCATGGTCGGCGTGATCACCGTGCCGGAGTATATGCAGCGCCTGTCGAGCGGGTTCTGCGGGTTGAGTTCCTCCCACTGCTTGAGGAGCTGCCGGTTGAAGCCATTGTCCGCCTGACCGAACTCGCGCAGGAGCGCGGAACGCCGCTCGGCGTCACGACGGTCCCTTGCGTTGCGAGCAGTGGCATCGCGCTTCTGCTCCGCGCTCTGGTTGAGTTCGCGCGCCAGTTCGAGGTGGATGCGTTCCGGCCTGCCGTAGCGGGCGATCAGGCGGTTGGTGACGGCGCGCAGCTGGTTGAGCCCGATATGCACCGTGGGGTTGGTGATGCGCCCCTTGCGGATGTCGTACTCGTCGTCAGGGTCGTTGGTGCCGGGAGGAATCCGACGCTGCAGTATCTCCTGGTATTTGGGAAGAAGCCCATCGGCTTTGAGCTTGTCAGGCTGATGCTTTCCGAAAACTCGCTGTATCGCTTCTGATTCGACAACGGGTACCTCTCGGCCCGTTTCATCATGGGCCACGCCGTTGACCAACTCATCCAGGACTGCGGAAATTGCAGAGGCACCAAGTCGCCCATAGCCTTCCGGAAGCTTCGCATCGGCCACCTTTTCGGCTGCCTCATCCGACAGGCCGGTGTGCTCCACCAGCCATTGGTGCAGGACAAGGGGATCGCCTTCCTCGCGCAGCTTCTCGATAATTTCCCACTGCTGTTCGGTCGGCATCGCAGACCAACGATTGCCGAAAAGCGCCTTGTCGGACATCACCGCATGGATTTCGTCGCCCAGCAGCTTGTCTCGGCCCTCGTATTCTTTGTTGAAGCGAACGCTACGCTCGGAAAGCTTCAACGTCCTGCGCAGCGCCGAAAAGCCGGCGCTGCGCACGCCCCGCAGATGGGCAACCAGCGCATCGCGCTCGTCCAGCGTCAGTTTGCGATGTGACTGGTCGGACATGACCAGTTCCAACTCGTTCACTTCCTTATAGAGTCGGAACTGCTGGAAAAGCGGATGAGCTTTGGGGAGTCGCTCTTCGCTTGGATTGAAACTGCACTTGCCGACGACCGGCGGCTTCAGCGGCCGCTGGTAGAACATGACACGAAACAGGTGGCGCTTGCGCTCATCGGTGAGGACATCCGGCCAGAACCCTGCCTGCTTGTCCCAGATCTGTTCGAACTCGTCCTCCAGCATCGCGCGGACCGGATAGAAGTCGTAGCCGGGCTTTTCGCGTCGCCCTTCGGCCGTTGAGGCTTCGGCGTCGATGCGGACACGCACATTGCCGCGGGTTGTCGGATCAGAGCCGCGCCGACCCGCGAGGAATTCGCCCAAAGTGCGCGCGCCAGCTTCGCTCATGGCGGCACGGAGCCGGTCCTCCCCGAGCGTGATGGCGCCCACCTCGTTGTCTTTCGACCGGCGGTCGGCCTTCCGGTTGCTCTTGAAGCCCCGCCGCTGCTGGAGGTGAAAGACAACTCGGCCCAGAAGATGCAACGGCACCGTCTCGTCGAGCGCCCGGGCGCGCAGCGCATAGACGTCGTTTGCCGGCTCGCCCCGCTTCGCGTCGTTGGTTTGAGCCACAAGCGCCGCGCGCGCCTGCGGATCACGCGGCATTAGCCCGTATTCCGTCAGCGTGCGCAGCACTGCCTTGCGCCGACGCTTGTAGCGGTCGCGCCGGCGCGCCATGCTACGCACCAACCTGCGTCCCTCGGCCAGCGAGTTGCCCGATTTTGGTTCGCGACCGTCGGCGAAGATGCGAACTCCGGCATCGACGATCTCGATAGGCTCTTTGAATTGATTGAGATTGAAGACGCACCAACCGATACTGTTGGTACCCACGTCGAATGAGAACAACCTTTCTGGCATGCCGACGCCCCCCCCCTTTTTAGTCTAATGGTTCCGAAACAGGAGGCAATTTCAAGTCTCAGATCCATCAACTCGGAAAGAGCTGTCACTTTTGCAGTTCAGCTCGCGCGTCCAGCGGCAACCACCCGACCACCCTTTAGCAGCGCAAACGCGATGCTTAGATGTAGTTCGCGTAGGGCAATGCTGGTGTGATCCGGAACCTCTGCCTGACGGAAATCTGTTTCGACGTACTATGCGGCGCTCTCATGTTTGGATCACAAGAGCGCCTTACTAGACACTATGCACGTAGTACGGTGATCGCCGGACAATGCCAATCCGTGCACAACCACCACGTCGATGACGTCGTGCTCCGGGAGTAAAGGCTGAGGGCGCCGATATGATCCCCCAAAAATCAGGAGAACTTGCGCAGGCGCTCTCATGGTTGTATCTATTCGCAATCACTAGCAGTTCAGAAAACGCGGTCTGGCTGTTAACAAGCCTCGACCAGCACCAAATAAGGCCCCTCGCTACGGCGGGGGCTTTTCATTCTGGCAGGCGACAAAGTCGGTTTTTGTGAATCTGCCTGCAATTTGCGACCGAGAAGGTCGTTGGCTTGCCAAGTTCGTTCCGAATGTCCGCTTTTGGGCAAAGGTAAAGTTTGCCTGTACGTCCGAAATCGGGGCGCGAAGCGGTCGTTTCACGAGACCATACTTGTGCCCCGTCCGGGTGTCACCACCATCCTTCGATTGCGAACGAACCGGAAACACGGTTCATTGCCTGGCATGACCCTAGCGCTTGTCGATTCGCTCCAACCTGAAACTCCGGCCCATGACAACCTCACGGCTCTCAATGCCGAACAGCGTGCCGCTGTCGAGCATGGGGAAGGCAAGGTGGCGGGCCCCCTCCTGATTATTGCCGGAGCCGGGTCAGGCAAGACCAACACGCTGGCACACCGGGTCGCCCACCTGATCGTCAACGGAGCCGACCCTCGGCGAATCCTTCTGATGACCTTCTCTCGGCGTGCTGCGTCTGAAATGACAAAACGCGTGGAGAGGATTGCCGCGCGCGTCATGGGGGAGCAGGCTGCGACGCTGACGGAGGGATTGAACTGGACAGGCACCTTTCACGCGATCGGCGCCCGCCTGTTGCGCGACTACGCACTCGAGATCGGCCTCGATCCCGCCTTCACAATCCATGATCGCGAGGACTCCGCCGACCTAATGAACCTTGTGCGGCACGAACTCGGACTGTCGAAGACCGAGAGCCGCTTTCCGGCGAGGGGAACCTGCCTCGCGATCTATTCCCGTGCTGTCAACGCCCACTGCGACCGTCGACATAGGCCGCAAACAGTTGCTTCAGTTCCTCCGCCCAACCGACGCACCAGGGGAAGCTCTTCGCCAGCACCGGCTCGAGGATCTCCTGCTGTGGTGGGCGCAGATGTGCGCGGAACCTGACATTGCCGAACATCTCGGCGGCAGGTTCGACCACATATTGGTGGACGAGTATCAGGACACGAACCGCCTGCAGGAATCGATCCTTCTGGCGCTTAAGCCTGATGGTCGCGGCGTGACTGTCGTCGGTGACGACGCCCAGTCGATCTGTTCCTTCCGGGCAGCCGAGGTCCGGAACATCCTCGACTTTCCTCGCCGGTTCTCCACGCCTGCTCGCGTGGTCCCGCTCGACCGCAACTACCGCTCGACCGATGTGATCCTCGATGCTGCCAATGCTGTGATCGCCGAGGCCCAGGCGCGGTTCACGAAGGACCTGTGGACCGAACGACGCTCGGCCGGAAAGCCGCTGCTCGTGACCGTGCGCGACGAGGCCGAGTAGGCCAGTTATGTCGCCGATCAGGTGCTCGAGGCGCGCGAGGAAGGAATCGTCCTCAAGCAGCAGGCGGTGCTGTTTCGCGCGTCGCACCACTCCGGCCCGCTGGAGATCGAGCTCACTCCGCGCAACATCCCCTTCGTCAAATTCGGCGGCCTCAAGTTCCTCGACTCCGCCCATGTGAAGGATGTTCTGGCAGTCTTGCGCTTCGCCGAGAACCCCAAGGACCGGGTCGCCGCCTTCCGCGTTATGCAGTTGCTGCACGGGATCGGACCATCCTCCGCCGCTTCCGCGCTCGAGGCGATGGAGCGGGCGCTCGATCCGGTGCTGGGGCTCCAGCTCTTTCGCGCTCCTGCCAGGGCGGAAGCGGACTGGCCAAGCTTTGTCGAGCTGTTCTCCAGCCTCAGGTCGCGCTCCGGATGGCCGTCCGACCTGGAGCATGTGCGGCTCTGGTACGAGCCGCATCTGGAGCGCATCCACGAAGACGCCGTGGCTCGCCGCGCCGATCTTCTGCAGCTGGAGCAGATTGCGGCCGCATATCCATCACGGGAGCGCTTCTTGACAGACCTGACGCTCGATCCGCCTGACGCGACCAGCGACGAAGCCGGACCGCCGCATCTCGATGAGGACTACCTGATCTTGAGCACCATCCACTCGGCCAAGGGGCAGGAATGGACCAAGGTGTTCGTGCTGAATGCTGTTGACGGGTGCATCCCGAGCGACCTTGCTGTTGGCGAGCGGGAAGAGATCGAGGAAGAGCGCCGGTTGCTCTATGTCGCCATGACAAGGGCAAAGGATAGCCTGCATCTGATCACGCCACAGCGCTTCTTCGTACATGGCCAGGCTGCCCGCGGCGATCGACATGTCTATGCCTCTCGCACCCGCTTCATCACGGACGCCATGCTCGATCGTTTTGCGAGACTCTCTTGGCCGCCTCCAGCCGCAATCCATACCGGCCGCACGCCGCAGCCTGACATAAGGATCGACCTGAAGGCGCGGATGCGCGGCATGTGGCGCTAGTGGCCTTTTGAATCCTCTGCATCGTCCGGCCTATGGCGGCGTGTCGATCACCAACCGGGCGTCGAACCCGGCGTTTTCGTCCGCGTAGCCCTTGGGATTCGAGATGATCCGGGTGCCGCCCGCCACATAGTCGCAGCAGTCATGCATGTGGCCGTGGATCCAGAGCGCCGGTGCCCCCTCCTCAATCAGGCCGGACAGGTCGGAGGCATAGGCGGCGTTGGTTGGATCGCCTTTGAAACGCTCAGGGATAGAGAATTGATGCGGCAGGTGGTGCGTCACCACCACCGTCGGCCAAGGACTCGATGACAGCTCCCGGGTTAAATAGGCCTTCGAGTCCTGGTGAAGCCTATAGGAATGGACAGGAAGGAGCCTCTTCCAAGGATTCTTCTGCCAGGCGATCTGCCGATAGTCGTTCATACGCCGGCGGGCGTGATCCATGGCAGCTTCCGGAGCACCATCGATCCGGAAGTCAGTCCACAAGGTTGCTCCAAGGAATTGCACGCCGCCGAGCGTGACGGCGTCGTTCTCGAGGAAATAGACCCCCGATGCCTCCCTGGCAGCGGCGCGACCAGCCTCGAGACCTTCCTTGATCGACCCTTTGTAGAACTCGTGGTTGCCCGCCACGTAGATGCAGGGCATGGCTGGCGCGATGTTCCTGGCCAGCCAGCGGACCCCGTTGTCGATGCCCCGGCACAGGTCACCGGCCATGACGCAGACATCCGCGTCCGGCGGCTCGAGTGGCTCGGCCAGGTTGGCGACCTCGAGGTGTAGGTCGGAGAGGACCCAGATCTTCACGGTTGGATGAGCTTTCTGGCGTGTGCCAGCACGGCCTCCAGTCGGGGTCCCTTCAAGGTGCCGAGCCGGAGCAACTCGCCGCAGACATAGTCGATGGCCGCAGCCTGCTTCGTGACGAGGTTCAGCGCCTCCTCGTAGGCGCTTTCCAGCCGCTTGTTCACGTCCGCGGCGAGTTCAGGGTTGGTGGCGAGGTGATGTGCCCAATCCTTGCAGCGGCGGAAGAGCAGCGGCATCTTCTGCCCAACACCCATCGACGTTTCCATGTCGTAGGCAAGCTTGGTGGCAACCTCGATGTCGCTTCCGACCGACTCGCCGTTGTTGTTGGCGCCGACGCTCTTCAGGAACACCTCTTCACCCGCTCGACCCGTGAGCATCAGGCAAAGGTGGGCAGACAGAACCTCGCTCGTGTTCTCGGGATACACGTCGGTGCGGGCGTTGACGTACCCACCATGAGGCGCCTCAATGGTAACCTCGGTAACGGTGTCCAGGGCGAGGCAGAGACGGGTCACCGCGTGGCTGGCTTCATGGATCGCAAGCCGCCTGATCAGGGACTCGCTGCGTTCCGGCCTGTTGGCCTGGTGTTTCGGACGGGCGGTCATGCGGCTTCCTTTCCTCGGTGTGACTGCGGACAGAAGGAATCGAGTAGCCGAGTGCGCGGTCGCTGCACCTGCTCGCCTGTCCATCATTGCAAGGGCCTCTCGCGCTCCCTCGCCTCGATAAGTCGCTCGACGATACGCTCCAGTTTCCGGACGGAGCCTCCGCTCCAGGCCGAGGCCGCTGCTTCGAGCTCGAAGCCTTCCAGCGAGGTCGCCCAGTGCGGATTTTGGCCGCGTTCGACGTAAAGCCGTTCTATGATGCGGATCGCCAGGTTCGGCAGATGCTCGGGTCCGGGCTCGGGGAAACGTAGGGCCCGGCAACGATCCCGCAGGATCGGGGAAATTGTTGACACGTCGTTTGCCGTCATGAGCCAGGTCAGGTGGGACAGGTCGCAACGTGCCCGGATGTAAGGGTCATGCCACCGGCTCGCCGTCTCCTGCTCGAGCAGTCCCAGCAGCACGTCATGCGGATTGCCATTGTTGCGTCCGGTCCCGACCTTCTCGATCTCATCGAGGATGATGACGGGGCCGGCGCATTCGTGACGGCGCACGACAAGCATGGGAAGACTGGGTTCGCCGGTCGACCAACGCCGTGCCGCACCGCCGAGCGCGCTGTCGCTCATGCCGCCGCAGGGGATCAGCTCGTAGGGGGCGCCGAGTTCTTCGGCGAGCCTCCGTGCGAAGCGGGACTTCCCGCAGCCGGGCGGCCCCAGGAAGATCGTCGGGCGCATGTGCAGATAGCTGCTTCCGGCGAGGCCCGTCAGAAGCTGCTCGACGAGAACCGTGGCATAGGGGAACTCCGCAGCGAGTTTGGCCCGGACACCAGTGAGATCCGGCAGCGCCGGGACAGGCAGCGGCCGACCAACGATCTTCTCGAATTCCGTGGAAACGTCGTGCCCCTTGGAATATGCATTGCCGACCTCCCGCAACACGATGATCCTGCCGCCGGACGGTACCTCGCCGGACTGTGACGGTTGCTCGCGTCCAGTGCCGGAAGCGGTTTGCTTCGAAGCAGGTGGCTCCTTCTCCTCTCCCGGCTTCGACCGGAAAATCGCGTTCTTGAAGAGGTAGCAGTAGGTCTTGAGGTCGTGCTGGAATTCCAGTCCTTTCGAAGGGCATGCCGCGTAGGAGTTCTTCCTCGGTCGGCAGACGTGCTCCACCTCGAACCGCCTTCTCCCGTCGCTTGAAGGCCTGCCAGGCGCGCGCGGTGTCATCCATCGTCGCGTCCATCACGAATGATCGCCCGTGTGTCCGGCCGGACGACCCAGTCGGTACCACCGCGACATGGTGCGGGCCCACGATTGGTCGGCCGACATAAGCCACAGGTCCGTAGTGGCAATTGGCCTTCCGTTTCCGCGCAGAATCGGGTGCCCGGAAGACCGACCGACAAGACAGGGGACCGTGGTTTGCGCCACAAACCACCCATCGATGAATGGAGGTCCACCTTTTGCGAGGTCCTCAGGGGAGGCCCCGTTTCGAAGGGCGGACATATCCGCGAGCAGTTCGGACAGTCGCCGGAACTCCGACTCAAAGTGGTCGCCGTGTTCTCGCTTGCCGGGATAGAACGTCGCCATGGGTGTTTCCTCCGCCTGGGTGCCGCCCGCCGGTGCGAATCCTTCGATTCGCGTCCTCACCTGCCGCAGGCATAAGGCGTCGGCGCCGACGGCGTCGACGCCTTGCCGGCGATTTTTCTGCCGGTAACCGTCGTTCCCGGAGACAGGCGGCCGACTGGAGCTGGAAAGCAGCGCTGGCTAGAAGGAAACCATGAAGCTTCCCGGCAGCGACTACGTGCCGCTCGGGTCGCGCTCGACATTTCCCATGAAGACCTGGCCCGAGAGGCGGGGGGCAGTGAGAGGGCGCTCGTCCGGATCGAGAAGCCTCAATGCGTGTCAGCGGAGTCCATTGCGCGGGTTCAAGCCGCGCTCGAAGCTCGGGGTGTGACGTTCCTCTCGGCAGGCGATGAAGGTGGCCCTGGAATACGGATACCGGCGTCTGCAGATTGGCCACCCCGGCGATTCGTCGCCACGAGCCTGGCCGCGCGCCAGGCCGTCACATGCCCTAGGACCGCTCATCAACGACGGCGTCGGTAGCTGCGGGTTTCCAATGCCCCCTATGCGATCGCCTCTCGGCTGAATCGATGTTGGCTTGCACCCGAGACATGTGTCAAGAATTTGATACGTCCAAGGCACCAGCACGGCGATGAAGAAGCGAACACAAAAGGTCAATAAAGAAAACAAAAACCTAGGAATAGGCGCGCTGACTGCATTGCATCGCCCTTCCTTGCTTTGAATCGCCATGATTTGCTTCGAACCGCTCGAAATTTGTTTCTACCGGTGAGGGCTCATAAGACGCTTGAATACGCCTTCTACCGCAGAACACCGACTCTCCAATTTGTTGGCGGCCCGCTCGAAAAATGCGGCATCTTCGTGGCAGATTAAGAGACACGAATCGTCGAAGGAGACGTCACGCCTGAAGGAGAAATTTTTTATCTAACCTTCTTAAAGAGTTAGATTAAAACCCTGAATCTTGGATATCAGAAATCGAACCGCCTTTCCCGGCAGGCAATTCGCTATTTTTTGGATCCCATTCGCTTTTATTTGGTGACGACAACAACTTAGACGAACTGGTGGGCCCGGAGGGACTCGAACCCCCAACCAAGCGGTTATGAGCCGCCGGCTCTAACCATTGAGCTACAGGCCCCACCATCGCTCGCTTAGACGGTTCGGCGGCCCGAGACAAGTCGGCCGCGCGCCGACGGGCTGCATGTGGCTAATACCGGTAACCGGTATCAGAGGGGGCTGGCGCCGGCAGCAGTGGCCTCCCCATGTTCCCACGCAGCGGACGTGCCGCCTCCGGCGCCGCAATCGGTCCACAATGGCAGCCTAAATGCCGCGACCGGCCATTCGGGCCGCGGAGACAGCCATGAACAGACTTTTGGTGCCCCTGCTTCTTCCCGCCGCCGTCGCGCTGACGGTTTCGTCCGCGTTCGCTGAGGCGGCGCCGCAGCCGCCGCGCATCGTCGTTGTCGGCGAAGGCGAAGCTGCCGTCGCGCCGGATCTCGCCCTGCTGACGCTCGGCGTCATGCGCGAGGCGGTTACGGCGGGCGAGGCCCTGGACGCCGCCAACAAGGCGATGGCCGAGGTGATCGCCGCCATGAAGGAGGCGGGCATCGCCGAGCGCGACCTGCAGACATCGGGCCTGCAGGTGATGCCACGCTACAATTTCACCAATCGCTCCGACGGGTCGCAGGAGGCGCAGCTCGTCGGCTATCAGGTGACCAACACGCTGTCGGTCCGGGTGCGCGACATCGCGAAGGCCGGCGAGCTGATCGACCGCGCCGTCAAGCTCGGCGTCAACCAGAACACCTCGATCGCCTTCGCCAATGACGACACCGGCGCGGTGCTAACCGAGGCGCGCAAGCGGGCGGTGGCCGACGCCATGGGGCGGGCGCGCACTCTGGCCGAGGCCGCGGGCGTGGAACTCGGCCGGGTGCTGGAGATCGTCGAGCAGCCCGGGGCCGCAGCACTTCCCATGGTGGAGAAGACCTTTGCGCGCGCCGCCGACGCTGTGCCGATCGAGGCTGGCGAGAATGCCTACCGCGTGCAGGTGACGGTCACCTTCGAACTGCGCTGAGCCTTTCGGCGCGGGTCCCGGCCGGTCGCCTCGTGTGCCCGGCCAGCTGGCCGGCGGGCGGTTGCCCGGGGCGGCTTCGCCGGCACGAACGAGGCGCCCCCGTCCCGTTCATCGCCGGTTCGTCCCGTTCATCGCCGGTTCAGGGCGCAACGCCGAAAAAGGGTGTCAGGGTTCGGTCTCGACCACGTGGTCGAAATAGTCCTCGTCGTCCGTCATCTCGTCGTCGAAGGCGGTGACGCGGCC
>Ga0182741_1001184_pt1 | contig 35411 bp, 36 predicted proteins | sample eDN5th37CBELigOP_FD_128874 | JGI IMG/M metagenome (GOLD analysis project Ga0182741, IMG submission 128874) | Enriched Organic Plus compost microbial communities from Emeryville, California, USA - eDNA 5th pass 37_C BE-Lig OP (version 2) (version 2) ... | reverse complement strand
GTGACCAAGCGGCTCACGGCAACCGAGAGCACCTTCTCGATCATCTTTCTCATGAACCTGATGCAGCTGCCGATGAACCTCATCGGGGCGGGCTGGGGCTTCTGGCAGCGTCTGGAGGTTTCTCAGGCGCTGCCTCTCCTGGGGCTTTGCGCGGGTGGCCTACTCTCGCATTTCTGCCTGACGAACGCCTATCGCCATGGGGATGCGAGCATGGTCGTGCCGCTCGACTTTCTGCGTATCCCCCTGATCGCTTTTGTCGGCTGGAGGCTTTATGGCGAGCCTCTCGATCCCTATGTGTTCGTCGGCAGTGCCTGCATCATTGCCGGAATCCTTTACTCCCTGCGCCGCGAGACGAAACTCTCATGAGCTGGTCCCCACAACAGGATGCCGCCCTCAAAGCCGTCGCCGAATGGCTACGGCGCGGAGACCGCCCGGTCTTCCGCCTCTTCGGCTATGCGGGCACGGGCAAGACGACCCTGGCGCGGCATGTCGCCGAAGGGGTGGATGGCGAGGTCGCCTTCGGTGCCTATACGGGCAAGGCAGCCCTGGTGCTGCGCTCCAAAGGATGCCGCGACGCTTCGACGATCCATTCCATGATTTATCGCTCCCGCGAATCCGACGAAGGTGGGCCGCAATTCGTCCTGAACAGGCAGAGCCAGGCCGCCAAGGCGGATCTGATCGTGATCGACGAATGCTCGATGGTGGACGAGGAACTCGGCCGCGATCTCCTGTCCTTCGGTCAGCCCGTTCTTGTGCTCGGCGATCCGGCACAGTTGCCACCCGTGAAGGGCGGCGGATTCTTCACCGAGGCGGAGCCGGACGTGATGCTGACGGAGGTGCATCGCCAGGCGCAGGACAACCCCATCGTGCACATGTCCATGAAGGTGCGGGAAGGGGGACGGCTGGAACTCGGGACCTATGGTGAAAGCCGCGTCATCCGCCGTCGCGAGATCGACGCAGCCCGCGTGATGGAGGCTGACCAGGTGCTGGTCGGCCTCAACAAGACGCGGCGCATGTACAATACACGCTTGCGCGAGCTCAACGGCTACCGTGACCCCATGCCCGCAGCGGGCGAGAAGCTCGTGTGCCTGCGCAACGACAAGACGAAGGGACTTCTCAACGGGGGCACCTGGAGCATTCAGGCCCTGCGCGGGATCCGGAACGACTTTATCCGCATGGATGTTCTGCCCGACGACGATGGACGTCGGAAGACCGTGGAGGTCTCGGTTCATAAGGCCTTCTTCGAAGGAGGCGAGGAGGAGATTCCTTTTGCGCTACGCCGTGAGTCCGATGAATTCACCTACGGATATGCTCTCACGGTCCACAAGGCTCAGGGCTCGCAGTGGGACGACCTGGTCCTGTTCGACGAATCCTATGCCTTCCGCGAGCACCGCAGCCGCTGGCTCTACACGGGCCTCACGCGCGCCGCCGAGAAGGCTACCGTGGTGATCTGACCGAGACGAGGGGTGAGCGGGCCTTCTTTTGTCGGAGAAACCGTTGATATGTGTGGGGCTACGCCCTATCGGTTATGCGGCACCCCAACAGGCAATATCCCGGTTGGCGGACAAGCCCTGCAACCGCCAACCCCGAGGGACATGGTGCCCGATATAGAAACGGCGACACGGATTGAGGAGCTTGAGCGTCAGATCGTCGATCTGCGTGATGCGGTTGCTGCGAGGGATGCCTTTCTGGCGATGGCCGCCCACGAATTGCGCAACCCCATGACGCCGATCCTGGCCCATGTACAACGTCTGCGCCGGATCATCGACGCGCCCAGGCCGCTGGGGGACGGCTCCGCCAGAGGCGATCTCGCAGGTGGGCTCGCCCGTCTCGAGAAACTGGTCGAGCATTATGTGCGCCGTGCGACCGCCCTGCTCGAAGTCTCGCGCATGACTACCGGCAAACGGAACCTGGATATCGAGTCCTTCGATCTGGCCGAACTGGCGCACGAGATCGTCGAGGCGGCACAGCCTGCGGCCCATTACGCCGGCTCGTCCATCGCTCTCGATGCCCCGGATGCAGCCGTGGTCCGCAGCGACCGGCTGGCCATGGAGCAAATCCTCGACAATCTGGTCTCGAATGCCATCAAATATGGCCAAGGGCGTCCGATCGACCTCAAGGTCCGCTCGGATACGGATCGTGCCATCGTCTCGGTCCGGGATCGGGGCATCGGCATATCGGCTGCGGATCGGGCCCGAATCTTCGGCCAGTTCGAACGGGCCGTCGGCCTGGGATCGTCGATCGGAGGCTTCGGAGTGGGGCTGTGGGTGGTCGGACAATTGGTGGACGCAATGGGAGCGAGGATCCAGGTGGAAAGCTCGCCCGGGGAGGGGACGACCATGACGCTTCACCTCCCTCGAAACGAAACGGATCTGACATGAACGACAAGATGAGGGGCATCCGGTGAGCGACAGGCGCATCGAAAAGCTCTCGACAGGCATCGAGGGGCTGGACACCATCCTTGAGGGAGGCGTCCTCCGCGGAGGAATCTATATCGTGCAGGGCACCCCCGGTGCCGGCAAGACGATCCTCGGCAACCAGCTCTGTTTCAATCACGCGGCGCGGGGCGGGCGGGCACTCTACGTGACCCTGCTCGCCGAAACGCATGGGCGGATGCTCGCCCACATCAGTCAGCTTTCCTATTTTGACGAGACCGCCATTCCGGATGGCGTGTCGTATCTCAGCGCCTTCAGAATTCTAGAGACGGAGGGCCTCAAGGGACTTACCGAAGCACTACGGCGGGAAATCCGCGCACGACAGGTCGATCTCCTGATTCTCGACGGACTCGTCTCGGCCGAGGAAACCGCAGGCACACCCCGGGAGTTCAAGAAGTTCATCCATGAACTCCAGATCCAGGCAGACCTAGCGGATTGCACCATGGTCCTTCTCACCAGCGCAGCCGCCGATCAGGGCTTCGCGTCTGCGGAACACACGATGGTGGACGGCCTCATCGAGCTGAGGACCCGCCTGCGGGGGCGGCGCTCCGAGCGCGAGCTGATCGTTCACAAGATGCGTGGCGGCGGATTCATCCGTGGCCTGCATTCCTTCCAGGTCACGACCGCCGGCATCGTTGTCCAGCCGCGCATCGAGGCTCTTCTCGCAACGCCCAGCCGCCCGGTCGCGACAGACGGGCCTATGCTGTCAACAGGCATCCCGGCTCTCGATGGGCTGCTCGGCGGCGGCCTGCACCGCCATTCCACGACCCTCGTGATGGGACCGGCCGGTTCCGGCAAGAGCACGATCGGCCAGCATTTCCTCGGCGCTGCGCATGAGCCGGGTCTCTATTTGAGCTTCGACGAGGACCCGAAGGCGATCCGCTTCAAGGCCCAGTCCCTGAACCTGCCGGTGGCACAGCTGTTCGACAGCGGAGAGGTCGAGATCATCTGGCAGCCATCGACGGAGGGGATCTTCGACGAGGTCTGCATCCGGCTTCTGGATCAGGTCCGGTCGCGGGGCGTGCGACGGGTATTCATCGACGGCATCAACGATTTCGTCCACATGACCGGCGAGGAGGACCGGATCGGCCCTGCATTGACCGCGCTGGCCAACGAGTTCAGCGCCCTGGGTGCAACCCTGGTCGGGACCTTCGAGCTGGACTTCAATGGCATCGTGCCGGGCCAGCCTCTCACGGGCCTGCCGATCCTGGGGCTGTCTCCGATTGCGGAGAATATCGTGGCCATGCGCTTTGCGGCCCTCGGCGCGGATATTCACCGCCTCATCGTGGCTCTGAAGGCGCGCGACAACGCTCTGCGACCTCAGTTCCGGCGCTATGAGCTGACCGCGCGGGGCGTCGAGATCGAAGCCGATTCCGGCCAGGCCGACCTGATCCTGCAGGAATTGGTGCGTCAGGGCGGAGCAAGTCCCGCTCCCTTCTCGACGGCTCCGTTCTATCCCGACAGGCCTTCGGGAGACGGCACGTGAAGACCATCCTCGTGGTGGACGATGAATGGGCGATCGCCGAGGTTCTCGAGGCACTGCTCGGGGATGAGGGCTATCGGGTCATCGTCGCCAATAATGGAAAGCAGGGGCTTGAACGCCTGGGGGAATGGCGTCCCGACCTCATCATGCTCGACTTCATGATGCCGATCATGGACGGGCCGGCGACGTTCGCGCTCCTCAAGGCGAACCCCGCCACATCCTCCATCCCGGTCATCCTCATGAGCTCCCTGCCGGAGGAGACCGTCGCGGAGCGATGCGCCGGCTACAGTGCCTTCCTGCGCAAGCCCTTTCGGATCGCGGCCGTTCTGGACGCCATCGACAAGGCCCTCGGCTGACGCGATCCTGGTCCGTATGCGCGCCGCATGGAACCTGAACGGTTCCGTGACTTTATGTCTGGGAAGCGACCACGTTCCGGACAGGAGTCGGCGATGCTGAAATGGGCCCTCATCTTTCTCGTGATCTCCCTCGTGGCAGGGGCCCTGGGCTTCACGGGTGTCGCATCGGGCGCCAAGACCATCGCCAAGATCCTCTTCGGCCTATTCCTCGTTCTTTTCATCATCCTGCTGCTCCTTGCCTGGAGCGCGGGCGAAATGATGTTCTAGCTTTTTCAGCCCGCCGGCGCGGTCCCTGCATATTGCTCCGCTCACTCATGCGCGCAGTGCATGAGGACCCTGCTTCGTTGGGGTATGTTCCCTTAAGGAAGGCCCGGTAAGAGAGGCCCAAGCCAAACTCGTTCGTTTCCGGCTCGCTTCTCGAAACGTTCTTTCGTGCGGAAGTGGGCTCGCAACATCTTCCGAAAGGGACTTTCATGAAGCGTCGCACTTTCCTTCAGGCTGCCACGCTGGGAACGGCCGCCGGGACCGTTGCCATGCCGGCCATCGCCCAGTCCTCCCCAGAGATCCGCTGGCGTCTGACCTCGGGCTTCCCGAAATCGCTCGATACGCTCTTCGGCGGGGGCGAGCTCCTGTCGAAATACGTGTCCGAGGCGACGGACGGGAAGTTCCAGATTCAGCCCTTCGCGTCGGGTGAGATCGTCGGCACGCCGCAGGCCGCCGATGCGGTCGGCAACGGCACCGTCGAGATGGCCCACAGCTGCTCCTACTACTACATCGGCAAGGATCCGACCTTCGCGATCGGCACGAATCTGCCCTTCGGCCTCAACTCGCGCCAGACCAATGCCTGGCTGTACCATGGCGACGGCAACAAGCTGCTCAATGAGTTCTACGCCAAGTACAACCTCTTCGCGCTGCCGGCCGGCAATACGGGCGCCCAGATGGGCGGCTGGTTCCGCAAGGAGATCAAGACCGTTCAGGACCTCCAGGGCCTGAAAATGCGCATTGCGGGCCTCGCCGGGCAGATCATGGCGAAGCTCGGCGTCGTGCCGCAGCAGATCGCCGGCGGCGATCTCTATCCGTCCCTCGAGCGCGGCACCATCGACGCCGCCGAGTGGGTGGCGCCCTACGACGACGAGAAGCTCGGCCTGAACAAGGTCGCGCCCTATTACTACTATCCCGGCTTCTGGGAAGGCGGCCCGGCCATCCATTTCTTCATCAACCTGGAGAAGTGGAACTCCCTGCCGAAATCCTACCAGGCGGCCATCCAGGCTGCGGCCGGCTACGCCAATGTGGACACGCAGGCCAAGTACGACGCACGCAACCCGGCCGCCCTGCGCAGCCTGATCGGCGCTGGCGCACAGCTGCGCCCGTTCTCCCAGGAGATCATGGAGGCCGCCTACAAGGCCGCCAATCAGATCTACGACGAACTCAGCGCCTCCAACCCGGCCTTCAAGAAGCTCTACGACAGCTACAAGGCTTTCCGGGGCGAGGAATATCTCTGGTTCCAAGTGGCGGAATACGCCTACGACAACTTCATGATCCGCGCCCGCGCCAAAGGCTGAGGCAAGGGTTGAGATCAGAATTGCGTTCGGGGCGGGCGCCGATGCGCCCGCCTCACGGCCTTACTGACTTGCGCCTTCGACGGCCATGTCCCGGCCCGCCAGCTTGCTGGCGAAATAGGCGACGGTCTGCGAATAGACCTGCGACTTGTTCCATTGCCGCAGAGCCTCGAAATTGGGCGTGCCGGGCGACCAGTCCGCGCCGCGCACCCAGCCGTGGCCCTTGAGGTAGTTCGCCGTGGAGGCGAGCACGTCGATCGGGCTGTGAAGCAGGTCCGCCCGTCCATCGCCGTCGAAATCGACCGCGTAGCGCACATAGGATGTGGGCATGAACTGAGTCTGGCCGAGCTCACCGGCCCATGCGCCGCGCATTTCGCCGGGCCTCAGGTCTCCCCGGTCTACGATCCGCAGGGCATCGAAGAGCTGTCCCTGGAACATCTCCGTGCGCCGGCAATCGTACGCGAGGGTCGCGACGGACCGGATCGTCGCCATATTGCCCTTCACGGCCCCGAAATCGCTCTCCAGCCCCCAGATCGCCACCAGAACAGGGCCCGGAACGCCGAATTGCTGCTCGATGCGCGCCAGCGCGCCCGCATGCTTGCGCAGCAGCGCCGCCCCGTTCTTGAGCCGGTAGGCGGAGACCATGCGGCCGGCGAACTGCTCGAAGCTCTGCTTGAAGACGCCCTGGCCGCGATCTTTCCGGATCACGCTCGGGTCGAAGGTGACGCCCGCCAGTCCGGCTTCGACGGCCGCTGAGGAAATGCCCTGCTGAGCGGCTTCCTGGCGAATGTCGCCGAGCCATTTCTCGAAACCGGCAGGATCCCGGCAGGTTGCCGCACTGACCGGTCCCGCCGCCATCAGGCCCATCGCGAGAATCCAAAGGCGCATCGTGGCCGACATCGGTTCTCTCCAAATTTTGCCAAGTTTGCTTTGTCAAGGTTTCTGGCGACCTAGGGTCCGATCGGGACAACTCAAGAGGACGGCGCAACCGGAAGCTCCGCAGGGCGTTTCCATGATGAGCCCTTCTGCTTGCGGAGACATCCATGACATTGCGAGTGCGGCCGATTCATCTTCCGGCATTTTTCCTGGCCGCAATCGTCCTGTCGGTGGCTGGCGTTCCCGGGCAGGCGACGGCACGCCTTGCCGGCGATATCGGATCCGGCATCTCGGCGGATTTCGACATGCGAGCGGACCGGACCCGCATTACCCGGCGTGTCGGGAATGCCTGTATGACGATAGTGCTTCCCCGCGCGTGGAACGTCGCATCGCAGGATGCGGAGCGTACCGTCCTGTCCGCCGCCGATGGTGTGGAACTCGAAGTGGTCCTGCGCCCCGCCCGCGCCGCAAAGGACCTGCCGCAATCCGATATCGCGAGCCGGGACGCGGCGCTCCTCCAGCGGGATCACGAGGGCCTGTTCGGACGCCCTGCCCAAGCGGCGACCCTGGTGTCCCTGCCGGCAGGCGCCAAGCGCTGGACCGCCACGTGGGTGGATGCCAGCCTGCCGAGCGCCTCCCGTGAGGTGACCCTGGACACCCTCATCGTCCCATTCTCCGACGAATGGGTGATCGAGTTGTCCCTGGCCCAGGCAGGAGCGCCCGCAGACTACGAGCGGCTGATGACGGACCTCCTCCTGAGCTTGCGGCGCGAACCTGCAGAGGTATGTCCTGCCCGAACGCCGTGATGCGCCGCTCTCGTCCGGAGCCGCTCACGCCCTATCATGCGGGAATGCTCCGACCGTTCCGTCACCCACATCCGGAAAGCCGTTCATGGACGTCATCATCTATCACAATCCCGCCTGCGGCACCTCGCGCAACACCCTCGGGCTCATCCGCAACGCCGGCATCGAGCCGCACATCATCGAATATCTGAAGACGCCGCCGACTCGGCTCCTCCTGCGGCAGCTGATCGACAGGATGGGGATTCCGGTTCGGGATCTCGTCAGGGAAAAGGAAGACCTCTTTCGAGAGCTCGGCCTCGACCGCCCCGATGTGACCGACGATGCGCTTCTCGATGCCATGGTGGCGCATCCGAAGCTGATCAACCGCCCCATCGTGGTGACGTCGCGCGGCGTCAGACTGTGCCGCCCCTCGGAATCGGTGCTCGATATTCTGCCCGCGCCCCAGCAGGGCGAATTCCGAAAGGAGAGCGGTGAGATCGTCATCGATGCGGCCGGCCGACGTGCCGGGACGGCCTGAGACAGGACCGAGGAAAGGACACGGGATGGAACTCGAAGGCAAGGTCGCTCTCGTTACGGGAGCCGGCTCGGGAATCGGCAAGGCCGCGGCGCTCCGGCTCGCGAAGGAGGGGGCTGCCATCGGCGCGCTGAGCCGCACGGAGAGCGAAGTTCGTAAGACCGTCGGGGAGATCGAGCGCAACGGCGGCAGGGCCGTCGCCCTGGTGGCGGACATTGCCGAGGAAGAGCCGATGAAGCAGGCGGTTTCCGATCTCGTCAGCGCTTTCGGCCGCCTCGACATCGTGTTCGCCAATGCGGGCATCAACGGCGTCTGGGCGCCCATCGACGATCTTGCGCCGGCCGAGTGGGACCGGACCATCGGCATCAACCTGCGCGGCACCTATCTGACCCTTCACTATGCCGTCCCTCATCTCAAGAAGGCCAAGGGCGGCGCCATCGTGATCACGGCGTCGATCAACGGCACGCGCACCTTCACGAGCGCCGGCGCGACGGCCTATTCGGCTACGAAGGCGGCTCAGGTCGCCATGGCGCAGATGCTTGCGCTCGAACTCGCCAAACACCGCATCCGCGTCAACGCCATCTGCCCCGGTCACATCGCCACGAGCATTCCCGACAATACGTCCTGGCGCCACACGGACGAGGCGAGGGTCGCGGCGGAATATCCGGACGGCGACATCCCGCTCACCGGCGGCGAGGCGGGGACCAGCGAGGAGGTAGCCGACCTCGTGCTCTTCCTCGTCTCGGACCGGGCGCGGCACATCACCGGCACGCCGGTCTGGATCGACGGCGGGCAGTCTCTCCTGGTCTGACGGTGTCCGGTCAGGAACTGGGCACCAGCTCGGTTCCCACCGGCACGGCAGGCTCCGGCACGAAAGCTTCCTTCTCGGCCTCGGGCGGCGCCGCGCGCTGCCTGATGCGATAGACGCCCCATGCGGCGATCAGCACTTGGGCCAGGATGGTCGTATAGGCAAGGCCGCGCGGCCCGAACAACGACATCGCCATTCCGGACACGATGGGGCCCGCGGTCGAGCCGGCACCAAGAACGATCAGGAGGCCGCCCGAGGCCGCCACGAACTCGCCCGGCTTCACCATGTCGTTCACGTGCGCCGTGACGATGCTGTAGGTGGGGATGACGCTTCCGCCGAAGACCGCAACACAGAAATAGAGCACCCAGGCGGGCGGCTTCGCGGGCACGAAGGTGAGGAGGGCGAGAATGATCGCGGCGGCAGCGCCCGCGGCCGCGATGATGACGAGGCGCCGGTCCATCCGGTCCGAGAGCCAGCCCAAGGGCCAGGTCATGGCGAAGCCGCCGAGGGTGCCGCAGGCCATGAAGATCGCGATGCCGCCCGTATCGAGCCCCGCTTCGTGCGCGAACAGGGGGCCGAGGGCGAAGAAGGATGCGCTGGTGACGCCGCACAGGAAGGCCGCCACCAGCCCGAAAGGCGATTGCCCATAGAGCCGAGGCAGGCTGATTCCGGCTTCGCCCGTTGCGTGAGCCGGCGCCGTTGCGCGGGACAGGGCAATCGGCACGAGCGCCAGGGAAATGATCATCGACACAGCGCAGAACAGGCGAAATCCAGCCGGGTCGCCTGCCGGCAGGAGAAGCTGCCCGCCGATTCCCGCGATGAGCCCGGTCATGCCGTAAAGGCTCAGGATCTGACCGCGCGTCTCACCGCTGGCTGCGCTGTTGAGCCAGCTCTCCACTACCATGAAGAGCCCGGCGAAGCAGAAGCCCGTCAGAGCCCGGGCGGCCATCCACACGACCGGATGGATGGCGAGCAGATGAAACAGGGCCGTGGACGCGGCGACCGCTGCGAGCGCCGCGAAGGTGCGGGTATGCCCCACCCGCGCGATCACGGTTCCGGCCCAGAGCGAACCGAGCACGATCCCGGCCCAGAAGGCTGCGCCGACGGCCCCGACCTCCGTGGGCGAGAAGGTCTCGATGCTTCCGCGAATGCTCAGGAGCGTGCCTTGCAGCGTGTTGCCCATCTGCATGAGGCCATAGCCCAGAAGGAGTGTCAGCAGGGTCGGCAGAACGTTGCGAAGGGAAGTCTGCATGAGGTGTCCTTCGGAAGTCATGGCGGTTCGCGTCAGGGGACGGATCCTCGATGGCTGGATTTTCGGCGCAGGTCCGAAGCGCGTAGGGCGGGCAATCCGCAGGATGCCCGACGAAGGGGCACGGTTCCTGGGTTGAACTCATCCCCGGAAGGACGGTTCCGTCTCCGCATGATCGTGCCGGAAGGGAGATTCGGGATAAGCGGACTGGCTCATGAGGGTGAGGCATGAGATGCGATGCGGGTCATGATGTCGCCACAGTCGAGCCGGCTAATCCGCGTCCTCGATCAATGGCCGAGGTTGTCGTGCGGGCCCACACCAGCATCGGTGCATTGTGGCCTGGCGACGAAGGAGGTGGCTGATGGACGACAATGTCGAAGAGACTGCCACGACCCATGCCGGCATCGTTCGCCCGCATGTCCTTCCGAGGTCAGAGCCGCATCTTGCGCGCGGCCAAGCGCTCCTGTCCTAAAACGCTTCTGTCGTAAGTCCCGTCTCTCCAGCCGAGGTTTCCGATGCGTTGCTTTTTCAATCTGACGAACGGCAAGTGTCATGTTGCCGACCGGGAAGGGGTCGAGGTCGCAAGCCTCGATCAAGCGCATGGAGAAGCCGTGGACGCGATCCGCGAGACCTTCCGGCATCACGAGGCGGCTGATCTCGATCTGGAGGGATGGGCTCTCGACGTCGTCGATCTTTCGGGGCGCGTCCTGCTGTCGATGTCCCTGGAGGACGCCATGGAGGCGCCGCGGATGCGCGGACGGTTCGACCGTCCGCTCGGCATCATGCAGTGATCGTTGCCTCGACGGAATGGACGGGTGGATCGGGCGCCCGGGCAAGCCCGCTCCGGTCCGGTCAGCTGTCCATCTTGAGCGCTGCGATGAAGGCTTCCTGCGGGATGTCGACCTTGCCGAACTGGCGCATCCGCTTCTTGCCTTCCTTCTGCTTGTCGAGCAGCTTGCGCTTGCGCGAGGCGTCGCCGCCGTAGCACTTGGCGGTCACGTCCTTGCGCAGCGCGCGAATGGTTTCGCGGGCGATGATCTTGCCGCCGATGGCGGCCTGAACCGGGATCTGGAACATGTGCGGCGGGATCAGCTCTTTCAGCTTCTCGCACATGGCGCGGCCACGGCCCTCGGCGCGGTCGCGGTGGACCAGCATGGAGAGCGCGTCCACCGGCTCCGCATTGACCAGAACCGACATCTTCACGAGGTCGCCTTCGCGGTAATCGGAGATGTGATAGTCGAAGGAGGCGTAGCCCTTCGAGATCGACTTCAGGCGGTCGTAGAAATCGAACACCACTTCGTTGAGCGGCAGGTCATACACCACCATGGCGCGCTTACCGACATAGTTCAGGTCGATCTGCACGCCACGCCGCTCCTGGCACAGCTTGAGCACGGAACCGAGATACTCGTCGGGGGTCAGGATCGTGGCGCGGATCCACGGCTCCTCGATGGTCTCGATCTTCATCACGTCCGGCATGTCGGCCGGATTGTGCAGTTCGATGATCGAGCCGTCGCGCAACTTCAGGTGATAGACCACGGAAGGCGCGGTGGAGATGAGGTCGAGGTTGAACTCGCGCTCCAGGCGCTCCTGGATGATTTCGAGATGCAGCAGGCCGAGGAAGCCGCAGCGGAAGCCGAAGCCCAGCGCCGCCGAGGTTTCCATCTCGTAGGAGAAGCTGGCATCGTTGAGGCGCAGCTTGCCCATGGCGGCGCGCAGGTTCTCGAACTCGGCTGCATCGACCGGGAAGAGGCCGCAGAAGACCACCGGCTGCACGGGCTTGAAGCCCGGAAGCGCTTGCGCCGTCGGCTTGCGGTCATCCGTGATGGTGTCGCCGACGCGGGTATCGGCCACCTCCTTGATGGAGGCGGTGAAGAAGCCGACCTCGCCGGGGCCGAGCTGCGCCATCTCGGTCATCTTCGGCGAGAACACGCCGACACGATCGAGTCCATAAGAGGCGCCGGTGCCCATCATCTTGATGGTCTGGCCCTTCTTCATGGTGCCGTCCACGATGCGCACGAGCACGACCACGCCGAGGTAGGCGTCGTACCAGGAATCGACCAGGAGAGCCTTCAGCGGCGCATCCGGGTCGCCCTTCGGGGGCGGCAGCTTGGTGACGATGGCCTCCAGCACACCCTCGATGTTGAGGCCGCTCTTGGCCGAAACCGGCACGGCCTCGGAGGCGTCGATGCCGATCACCTCCTCGATCTGCTCCTTGATCCGGTCCGGATCGGCGGCGGGCAGGTCGATTTTGTTGAGGACCGGGACGATCTCGTGATTGGCGTCGATGGCCTGATAGACGTTGGCCAGCGTCTGGGCCTCCACGCCCTGGCTGGCATCCACCACCAGGAGGGAGCCCTCGCAGGCCGCCAGCGACCGGGACACCTCATAGGCGAAGTCCACGTGGCCGGGGGTGTCCATCAGGTTCAGGATATAGGTCTTGCCGTCCTGCGCCTTGTATTCCAGGCGCACGGTCTGGGCCTTGATGGTAATGCCCCGCTCGCGCTCGATATCCATGTTGTCGAGCACCTGCTCCGTCATTTCACGGGCCGAAAGGGCGCCCGTGGTCTGGATCAGACGGTCGGCAAGCGTCGACTTCCCGTGGTCGATATGGGCCACGATGGAGAAGTTGCGGATGTTTTCGAAGGTGCGTGCGGTCATTTAAAGTTGCAATTACGACAATGTCTGTCGGCAGGGCCTTAGCAGCCTCGCCCCCTAATGCCAAGGGAAGTCGGTGTCGCGCAGTGGGTCAGATATTGGGCGGGCACCAAATATTTGGGCAGGAATGCCGAAAAAACGAGCGCCGTCACGGGGCTCGGCGGAAGCGTGGCCTGCCGCCGGAATGGTAGAACCGTCCGCAAAGGGTCGGGAGGTCAGACCTGCCGCGGCCCGTCCGAGGATCCGAACGATGACGATTGCCGTCAGGCCCGCCGCGGAGGCCGATCTCCCGGCCATTCTCGCTCTCCACAACCACCATATCGTCCACACCCTGTCCATCTGGCGCTATGCGCCCGTGGATCTGGCCGAGCGCCAGGCCTGGTTCCAGGAGCGGCTGTCCAAGGGCTATCCGGTCCTGGTGGCCGACGAGGGCGGCGAGGCGGTGGGATATGCGTCCTACGGTCCGTTCCGGACCGGCGAGGGCTATGGTCGTACCGTCGAGAACTCCATCTATGTCCGCCAGGACCGGCAGGGAAGGGGGATCGCCCGCACGCTCATGCAAGCCCTGATTACGGAGGCGCAGAACCAGGGGCGGCACACGATGATGGCCGGGATCGGGCTCCCCAACGGAGCCTCGGTGCGGCTGCACGAGAGCCTCGGCTTCGTCGAAGTGGGACGGCTCAAGGAGGTCGGCTGGAAATTCGACAGGCCCCTCGATCTGCTCCTGATGCAGCGGATGCTCTGACCCAACCGGCAACGCTTTTTCCGGTTGCGCGTTGACGTGTGTCTTCCCTTGCGGAAGGCATATTGCCCTATGCGGGTCGTTCCTCCCTCTCCTGCAGGAGTTTTCATCATGGCCAAGGTCCGCGCCCTGCCGCAACGCAAGAAGGTCGCTCCCCTCGACACGCCGACTGATCTGAAGCCGGAAGGCGTCGCGGCAATCTCCAAGGCCCTCAACGCGCTTCTGGCGGATACCTTCGCGCTCTACGTCAAGACCAAGAGCTTCCACTGGCACGTGAGCGGGCCGCATTTCCGCGATTACCACCTCCTCCTGGACGAGCAGGCGGCCCAGATCTTCGCCACCACGGACGACATCGCCGAGCGGGTGCGCAAGATTGGCGGCATGACGCTGCGCTCCATCGGGCAGATCGCGTCCCTGAAGCGCGTTGAGGACAATGATGCAGACTACGTCCCGCCGCTCGAGATGCTGCGCGAGTTGATGAACGACAACAAGGCTTTCGCCGCGAACCTGCGCGAGGCGCACGAGGCCTGCGAGAAATACGAGGATTTCGCGACCGCGAGCCTGATCGAGAACTGGATCGACGAAACGGAGCGCCGCACCTGGTTCCTGTTCGAGGCAAGCCGCAGCGCCGATCGGTCCGGCCACTAAAAATGCAGGCCCTTCCGGGGACGCTGCGTCAGCGTCCCCGCTCCAGCAGGCGGGAGATTACGCGGGCGGTGTAATCCACCATCGGCACGATGCGCGCATAGTTGAGCCGGGTCGGCCCGATGACGCCGAGCACGCCGACGATCTTCTGGCTCCCGTCCCTGAACGGGGCAGCGATCATCGAGGAGCCGGAGAGTGAGAAGAGCTTGTTCTCCGAGCCTATGAAGATCCGCACACCCTCGCCGTCCTCGGCGCGGGTGAGGAGATCGATGACGTCGGTCTGCGTCTCCAGATCCTCGAACAGCAGGCGGATGCGGTCGAGGTCTTCCGCGGCCTTCAGGTCCTCGAGGAGGTTCGCCTGACCGCGCACGATGAGCTGGCGCGTCTCCGTTGCGCCGACCGGCGTAGCGAGCCCAGCCTCGACCAGTTTCGCCGTAAGGGCATCGAGCTCGCGCTCCATGTCGCTGCGGCGGATTGCGATCTCCTGCTTCACGTCCGCCAGGGTCTTGCCGCGGATGCGGGCGTTCAGGAAGTTGCTCGCTTCCGTAAGGGCACTCGCGGGCAGGCCGGCAGGAAGTATGAGGAGGCGGTTCTCCACCGATCCGTCCTCGCCCACGAGCACCACGAGGGCGCGGCTCGGGTCGAGGCGCACGAACTCGATATGCTTGAGGCGGGCATTCGACTTGGACGTCACGACGACGCCGGCGCCTCGCGAGATGCCGGACAGGAAAGCCGATGCCTCGGCCAAGGCCGTCTCCAGGGTGTGGCCGGAGGCCGCGGCCCTCATCTGGGCCTCGATGCGGGCGCGCTCCTCGCGGCCCACATCGCCGATCTCCATCATCGCGTCGACGAAGAAGCGCAGGCCCAGCTCGGTCGGCAGGCGGCCGGCGCTGGTATGGGGCGCAAAGATCAGGCCCGAGGCCTCGAGATCCGACATGACGTTGCGGATCGAGGCCGGGGACAGGGCCATGGGCAGGATGCGGGACAGGTTGCGCGAGCCGACGGGCTCCCCGGTCGCGAGATAGCTCTCCACGATCCGGCGGAAGATCTCCCGGGAGCGTTCGTTCAGCTCCGCCATGGCGCGGGTCTCGCCGAACGGTGCGGATGGGCTCTGCCGATTCATCGGGGCGCGTTCAATCCTCGGTTCACCTTGCCGTCTCATTATGTGAAGAGTGTCGCGGCCAAACGCAAGCCCATTGCGGGGCTGGCTTTTTCCGATGGCCCCAGGCTCTCCTTGCCGTCCTGCGTTCAGACCGATAAGACCACCGGAGCTTCGAAAACCCCATCCTCAAAGTCCTACGGAGACGAACCGAGATGCGCCCCTCCCAACGTGCCGCCGACGAACTGCGCCCCGTCAGCCTGGAGCGAGGCGTCGCGCGCTACGCGGAAGGGTCCTGCCTCGTCTCCTTCGGCAATACCCGGGTGCTGTGCACGGCCTCCCTTGAGGAGAAGGGGCCGCCATGGCTGCGCGGCACCGGCAAGGGCTGGGTCACGGCCGAATACGCCATGCTGCCCCGCGCTACCCATGAGCGCACGCGCCGGGAGGTTAATTCCGGTAAGCCGTCGGGCCGGACTCAGGAGATCCAGCGCCTCATCGGCCGCTCCTTGCGCGCCGTGGTCAATCTTCCGGCCATCGGCGAGCGGCAGATCGTGATCGATTGCGACGTGATCCAGGCGGACGGCGGCACCCGCACGGCCTCCATCACGGGCGCCTGGGTCGCTCTCCACGAGTGCTTCGCCTGGATGCAGAGCCGCTCCATCATCTCGATCAATCCCCTGCGCGAGCCGGTGGCGGCGATCTCCTGCGGCATCTACCAGGGCAAGCCAGTTCTGGATCTGGACTACGCCGAGGATTCCGCTGCCGAAACGGACGCCAATTTCGTGATCACCGGGTCCGGAGGTCTCGTCGAGGTCCAGGGCACGGCGGAAGGAAAGCCGTTCTCCGAGGAGGAATTTTTCAACCTCCTGCGCCTGGCGAAGGCCGGCGTCGCCCAGCTCGTCGAGTTGCAGAAGAAAGCGGTCGCCTAAAGTCAGTGCTGTCCCGGCCGTCCGCCGGAGCCGGGAGCGACCCGTTTCGACCGTATGGAGGTTCACGATCATGCCCCGTCCCCTGACCGGAAAGGTCGTCATCGCTACCCACAATCCCGGTAAGTTGCGTGAGATGCGCGAGCTGTTCGCGCCCTTCGGCGTGGAGGCCGTCTCGGCCGGGGAGCTGGGGTTGCCGGTGCCGGCTGAGACCGGGCACATGTTCGCCGAGAATGCCGCCATCAAGGCCCATGCGGCCGCGCAGGCGACCGGGCTGCCGGCCCTTTCGGACGATTCCGGCCTGTGCGTCGATGCCCTGGACGGTGCGCCGGGTCTCTTCACGGCGGATTGGGCGGGCCCGACCAAGGATTTCGCCGGCGCTATGGCGCGGGTCGAGCGCGAATTGCAGAAGCGCGGTGTGACGGCGGAGGGAAACCGCAAGGCCCATTTCGTGTCGGCCCTGGTGGTTGCGTGGCCCGACGGGCACGAGGAATTGTTCGAGGGCCGTGTCTTCGGCCAGGTGGTCTGGCCGCCGCGTGGAAGCCAGGGCTTCGGCTACGACCCCATGTTCCAGCCGGAGGGGTTCGACGAAACCTTCGGAGAGCTGTCTTCCGAGCGCAAGCACGGCATCGACTGGTCGGCCCCGGAGGCGCAGGCCCTGTCCCACCGGGCGCGCGCCTTCGTGACGCTTGCGGCCGGCTGCCTGCGCAGGGGCTGAGTGGCCCTGAGATGACGACGGTTGTTGTCGTCAACGGTCCGATCAACAGCGGCAAGTCCACCCTGGGGCTTGCCCTGTCGCGCCGTCTGCCGGACGCCTGCTTCATCGACGGCGATGATCACGATACGCCGGATGATGCTCCCTTGCTGGTCAGGGTCGAGGCGGCCCTGCGCCGAATCGAGGCCCGGATCGTCGGAGCTGAAAGCCGCTTCCTGGTCGTCGCCTACCCTTTGCGGCAGGAGGATTTCGAGCGCATCGGAAGGGCCTGCGACCGGCGGGAGGCCGGTCTCCGGGTGATCACGCTCGCGCCGCCTCTCGCGGTCGCGCTCGCCGACCGGGGCGTGCGCAGGCTCGAACCCGGCGAGAGGAAGCGCATCGTCGAGATGTACCGGGAGGGATACCATGCTCGCCCATTCAGCGATCTCATTCTCGACACTGCCCGCCTTGATCCGGACCAAGCCGCCGACGAAGCCGCGGCCGCTGTCCTCAAAAGCGCAGCCCGCCTGGACCCGCAGGGCTGACTGAAAACGGAGGGCGGATCCGTGGACGCATGAAAAACGGGACGCCCGAGGGGCGTCCCGTCTGTCCGGGAACCGGCGGTTCTCCGGCCGAGCCATGCGAGGGGGCTGTCAGGCATTCGGCCGGCCCGGAAGTCCGGACCTTTAGCCGTTCGCAGGGCCGCTCTTGTCGGCGCGACGCTTCGCCATGAAGGCGTCGAACTCCTCGCGGTCCTTCGCGCGCTTCAGCTCCTCGACGAAATCGCGGAACTCACGCGCTTCCTCGTCGAGCCGGCGACGCTCCTCTTCGAGGCGCTCCAGCTCGCTGCGGCGATACTCGTCGAAGGCTGCATTGCCCGTACCCATGCCCGCTCCGAACCCGCCGGCCGGACGGCGATAGGCGAACAGGTCGTCGATCGGACGCCCGAAGTTCTCACGGAAGAAGGCCTTCGCCTCGTCGTATTTTGGATATCCCATGACTTTCCAGACCAGATAAGCGACCGCGAGCGGCCAGAACCAGATGAAGGCAAAGACGATGCCGACAATCTCCAGGGCGCGGCGGGGCGGACGCCCGCAGCGATGGTGACGGCCGGCGCCATTGTTCCAGGGCCCTGAGCGGCCTGGGCCGGGCCCGCCGGAGCCCGGAAAACCGGAGCCTGGAGTCCAGGCGGAGGAAGCAGAATCAGACATCACAGTTCCCGCATGTTAATGCTAACAACATTAACATGCGGATCGATTTCGGCGCTTTCAAGGGTTTTCGAGACTGGCCATGTCGATTTTCTGGGCGGTCCTGCACGCGATACGCGACAGAGCGCCCAGCCGGACCCTTCGGAAGGGCAGGAGAACGGGGCTCGGATCGGCCTAGACGGCGGGAATCTTGCGCTGGAGCGCGCCATGGACGAGGGCGAGCACGCCAGCCCGCAGCAACTCGTACTTGTCCGGCAGGCCCGGGCCTTTGGGAAGCTGGCCTGCGGCATCGAGGGTGGCGATGCCGTGGGAAAGCGCCCAAACCTCGATGGCGATGAAGCGCACATCCACGTCCTTGAAGCCGTCGGGGAAGGTCTCCGAGAGCGCGCGCACCAGGAACGAGAAGGCATCGCCCTGACCGGCGCCCCCCTCCGGCTCCTTGACACCGGTCGCTTTGGTGCCCCGGGCCCAGGGCGGCCCGCAGGTCTCGGCTTCGGCCGGGCGGGGTGAGAACATGGCCGCGTAGAAGCCCGGCTCCTGCTCGGCGAAGGCCAGATAGGCCTCTCCCATGCGGGTGAAGCGCTCGAGAGGAGTGCCTTCGCCCGCCAGGGCCCGACCGAGCCGCTCGGCGAGCTGCGTGTAGCCCCGGAAAGCGACCTCGGCCACCAGGGCGTCGCGGCCCCGGAAATGGCGATAGAGCGCGGCGGGCGTTACACCCACGAGCTTGGCCGCATCCGCCAGGGTGAATCCGCCAAGACCCCGCTCGGCGATGAAGCGCTGCGCCGCCTCGATGAGCGCTTCCTTGAGATTGCCGTGGTGGTAGCCCTGCCGGTCGAACGGGGCGCGCCAATGCCGCATAACGATACCTGTACTGTCTCGGCCGCCAGCCTAAGCCTTCGAGCCCCGGGAGGCCAGCCAGGAACCTGAGGGGTGAACAGCGGCCAAGCGGAATGGTTCGCTCTTCGCACGGACTTTCGCCGTGCGGCAAGCCGGTGCGTGACGGAAAGGGGCCGAGATGCCATAACGCCGCCCATGATCGATCATCCGACGCGAGATGTGGGTTTCGGCGTTTACATCCACTGGCCCTTCTGCGCCTCCAAATGCCCCTATTGCGACTTCAATAGCCATGTCCGCCACCAGGGCGTGGACCAGGTACGGTTCCTGGCCGCCTTCCGGCGGGAGATCGCCCATACGGCCGCCCGCATCCCGGGACGCACGGTCACGAGTATTTTCTTCGGCGGCGGGACGCCCTCGCTCATGCGGCCCGAAACCGTGGGCGCAATCCTCGACGCCATCGGCGGCGCCTGGGCCGTGGCGCCGGACGCGGAGATCACCCTGGAGGCCAATCCGACGAGCGTCGAGGCGGAGCGCTTCCGCGGCTATCGCCAGGCCGGGGTCAACCGGGTCTCGCTCGGCGTGCAGGCCCTCAACGACCCCGATCTCAAGCGCCTCGGCCGCATGCATAGCGTCGAGGAGGCGCTGGCGGCCGTGAAGGTCGCGGCCTCGATCTTCGAGCGCTACTCCTTCGACCTCATCTATGCCCGGCCCGGCCAGACCCCGCAGGCCTGGGCGGCCGAGCTGAAGGAGGCCATCGGCCATGCGGTGGAGCATCTCTCGCTCTACCAGCTCACCATCGAGCCGGGCACCTGGTTCGAGCGCCTGTTCAACGCCGGCAAGCTCACGGTGCCGGATGAGGAGACGGGACGCGCGCTCTACGATGTCACGCAGGAGGTCTGCGAGGGTCATGGCCTTCCGGCCTACGAGATCTCCAACCATGCCCGCCCTGGCGCCGAATCGCGGCATAACTTGCTCTATTGGCGCTATGGCGAATATGCGGGCATCGGGCCCGGCGCCCACGGGCGGCTCGTCACCGGCAATGCCCGGATCGCCACCGCGACTGAAAAGCACCCCGAGACCTGGCTGGCGCAGGTCGAGCGGGAGGATCATGGGGTGATTGAGGAGGAGATCCTCACCACCGAGGCGGCAGGCGACGAGTTCCTGCTCATGGGCCTGCGCCTGAAGGAAGGCATCGACCCGCGCCGCTACGAGGCCTTCGCGGGCCGCCCGCTGAACGCGGGTCGCGCGCGCATTCTTGAGGAAGAGGGCCTGATCCGCATGGATGGCACACGCCTGGCCGTAACCGAGAAGGGCTTCCCGGTGCTGAATGCGGTGATTGCGGAACTGGCGGCTTAAGGGAAGTCGCGGCGCGACGGATTTCGCTCCCCACGAGGGGGAGAGAGCAGGGCCGCGCTTCCACCGTCATTCCGGGGCCGCGTCAGCGGAGCCCGGAACCCATAACCACAAGCGGTTCAGAACAAGGTATTGCGATATCCGCTGTGCTCAATCCTGCCTCGTCAGCGTATATGGGTTCCGGGCCCGGCCCGAGGGCCGTCCCGGAATGACGGAGGAAAGGATCCTCAGCTGCGCCCGATCTTCGATTCGATCACGTCCCACACCTTCACGGAGAGGTCCGGCCCGCCGAGGCGCTTGATGGCGCGCAGGCCCGTGGGCGCCGTCACGTTGATTTCGGTGAGATTGCCGTCGATCACGTCGATGCCAACGAGGATGAGGCCCATGCGCTTGAGCTCCGGCCCGATGGTCTCGCAGATCTCGCGCTCGCGCGGCGACAGGTCCGTGGGCTTCGCGGCGCCGCCGCGCACCATGTTGGAGCGGATGTCGTTGGCGGCCGGAACCCGGTTCACGGCGCCCGCCGCCTCGCCGTCGATGAGGATGATGCGCTTGTCGCCCTCGGTGACCCGCGGCAGGAAGCGCTGGATCACCCAGGGCTCCCGGAAGGTGGCGGCGAAAAGATCGTAGAGCGAGCCGAAATTCGGATCCTCCCGGCCGATCTTGAACACGCTCGCGCCGCCATGGCCATAGAGCGGTTTCATCACCACCTCGCCGTGCTCGCGGCGGAATTCCTCGATCTCGGCCTTGTCCCGGGAGATCAGGGTCGGCGGCATCAGGTGCGGGAACAAGGTGACGAAGATCTTCTCAGGCGCGTTGCGCACATGGGTCGGATCGTTGACCACGAGGGTCTTGGGGTGGATCCGCTCGAGGAAATGCGTCGCCGTGATATAGGCGAGATCGAAGGGCGGGTCCTGGCGCATCAGCACCACGTCGACCGTCGACAGGTCCACCCGTTCGGTTTCGCCCAGGGTGAAGTGGTCCCCTTCCACGTCGCGGGCCTCGATCGGCTCCGCCATGGCCGTCACGGCGCCGTCCCGCAGGCTCAGGCGGTCCGGCGTGTAGTGGAAGACCCGATGCCCCCGCCGCTGTGCCTCGAGCAGCAGCGCGAAGCCCGTATCGCCCGCGATCTTGATGCTTCTGATGTGATCCATCTGGATCGCGACGGTCAGGGTCATGCGTCAGCCTCCGTGAGCAGCGAGGTTATTGGACGGAAATGCCGCAATGGCAACAGCCATCGCGGTGATCGGAGCAGCTATCGGGTGGACAGGCGCCAGGGCAGCGGAGGCTCGCGCCCGAAGGGCATTACGGCCACGCCTCTTGCAGACGAGGCTCCGGTTGCCATCTGTAAGGCCATGTCCCGCCGCGCCCTTCTCATCGTCAATTCCCACAGCCGTAGCGGCGCGTCCCAATGCGAGAGGGCCGTGGCCATTCTCAAAGCCCATGGGATCGAGCCCCTTCACCGGGAGTGCGAGAGCCGGGAGGATCTGTCGCCTCTGATCGCGCGTCACGCGGGCGATGTGGATTGCGTCGTCGTCGGCGGCGGGGACGGGACCTTGAACGCCGCGGCGCTCGGGGTCATCGACGCGAAGCTGCCCCTCGGCATCCTGCCCCTCGGCACGGCCAACGACCTCGCCCGCACCCTCGACATCCCGTTCGATCTCGACGCTGCCGCAGACGTGATCGCGGCGGGGAAAACGCGCCGGATCGACCTTGGGCTCGTGAACGGGCAGCCCTTCTTCAACGTCGCCAGCATCGGCCTCTCGGCCGAACTGGCCCAGAAACTGACCCGGGACATCAAGCGCCGTTTCGGCCGTCTCGGCTATGCGCTCGTCGCCGTGAAAGTGCTGGCGCAGGCGCGCCCCTTCAGGGCGACGATCATCGGCGATGGCGAATCCGTGCGGGTGAAAACCCTGCAGATCGCGGTCGGCAACGGGCGCTATTACGGCGGCGGCAACGCGGTCGAGAAGGACGCGGCCATCGACGACGAGCACCTCGATCTCTACAGCCTCGAATTCAACCGCGCGTGGAAGCTCGCCCTCATGGCGCGCTCCTTCCGGAACGGCGCCCATGGGGCGTGGCGGGAAGTGAGGGCCGTGCGCGCCAAGGAGTTCGACATCCGGACGCGGATTCCGCGCCCCGTGAATGCGGACGGGGAAATCGTGACCCATACCCCCGCCCATTTCTCGATCAGGCCCAGCGCCGTCACGGTTTTCGCGCCCTAGGGAAAGTTGCTCACCGCCACTCCGTCAGGGAGAGGGGCAGGGAAGAGACTTCCTCCGAGAGAGCCGGCTCGACGATTCTCGAACGACCGAGCGACGGGCGTCCGTGCCGCACCGCATCCTCGACGCTGCCGCGCACCAGGCCGATATCGTGGAGCGCGGCGTCTCCGAAACCGGACAGAGCGCGCATGTCGCGGCGGATGCGGATCTCCCTCACCAGGGCTGCGGCGAGCCGGGCCAGGAGGGAAGGGCGGGAGGTGCGGGAGGTGCCGTTCCCCGCGAACGGGACCGAAAGGGGCGCAAGGGTGGACGACATGACGGATCTCCTGTGTGTTGCCCGCGGCCCCGGCCTTCGGCATGAGCCCTCCTTCGCCGTCCCGGAGGGCGGCGTCCCAAGAATGGCTGGTGCCGATGCTGTGGCGGCGGTTTCAGTCCCGCTGGACGGGTCTTTCGAAGCTCCCGTCCGGCGGCGATGAGAGAACCCTACGCCCAGCCCTTGCATAAGTGAAACGAATGTTCATAATGATGAAAATAATGGATCATTATGGATGTGAGCCATGGCCCGCAATCTCGACATCAGCCTGCTGCGCGCCTTCGTGGCAGTTGCCGACACGGGCGGCATGACCGCCGCGAGCGGTGTCCTGAACCTCACCCAGGCGGCCGTGAGCCAGCAGATCAAGCGGCTGGAGGAGCAGATCGGCGAAGAGCTCTTCGCCCGAGACCGGCGCGGCATGAAGCTGACGGGAGCGGGCGAGCGCCTGTTCGGCCGGGCGAAGCGCCTGCTCGCCCTCAATGACGAGATCTGGACCGAGATGACCACGCCCGAATACGAGGGCCAGGTCCGGCTCGGCATACCAAGCGATATCATCACGACCTATCTCCCGACCTTCCTGAAGAATTTCGCCCGCTCCTATCCGCGGGTGCAGATCTCCCTGCAAAGCGGATCGAGCGCGAGGCTGCGCTCCGAGCTCCAGGCCGGCAGGGTCGACGTGGTGCTCGCCACGGAGCTGTCATGCGATCCCGAGGGCGAGAACCTCGTGATGGATCGCCTCGTCTGGGTGGGCGCGCGCGGCGGCGAGGCGGCCCGGCAGCGTCCGCTGCCGGTCTCCATCGGGTGTTCGGATTGTGCCTTCAGGGCACCGATCCGCGAGGCGCTGCAGCAGGTAGGCATCGAGTGGCGCTCGACCTCCGAGGTCACCAACACGTCCGCTCAAGTGGCGACGGTCGCGGCCGACATCGCCGTCATGGCCTGGATGGCCTCCACGGTGCCCGAGGGGCTGGAGGTATTGGGCCGCGATTCCGGCTTGCCTCCGCTGCCGCCCTTCACGGTCAATCTCTACCTGCCCCGGGACGGGGGCGATCACATCGTGCAGGAACTGGCACGGCACATCCGCGATGCCGTGGCGGGTCCGCGCCGCATGGTGGCCTGAGCCCCGGATCTGGGATTGCAGTCTTACTCTCGCCGTATTGGGCCTGCCTTTTCGGAGGCTTGGCCGTTCCATGATTCCCGCCCGAACGAGAGAAGATCCATTGCCCCGCATTACAAAGGCCGGCAGGTCATTTGCCCTTGCCATCATCGCGTCGTGCCTGCTCCCCATCGCAAGCCGGGCCGCCGACGGTTCCGCTGAAATCTCCGCCGCCGTGGACCGCGCCTTCCGTCCGCTGATGAAGGAATACGACGTTCCCGGGATGGCGGTTGCCGTCACGGTCGGCGGCCAGCAGCATGTCTTCACCTATGGCGTCGCCTCGAAGGAGAGCAGGGCGCGCGTGACGAAGGATACGCTCTTCGAGATCGGCTCCGTCAGCAAGACGTTCAACGCGACGCTCGCCGCCTATGCGCAGGCGCAGGGCCGGATGTCGCTGGATGATCATCCGGGACAATACATGCCGCCCCTGCGCGGCAGCGCCATCGACAAGGCGAGCCTGCTTCATCTCGCGACCTACACGGCGGGCGGCTTGCCGCTGCAGTTTCCCGGCAATGTCACGAATGACGCCGGGATGACGGCCTATTTTCAGAAATGGAAGCCGGCCGCTGCTCCGGGCGAACAGCGGCGATACTCCAATCCCAGCATCGGCCTTTTCGGGCATGTTGCCGGTCTGGCGATGGGAGGCGATTTCGCTGACCTTGCGGAGACCGAACTCTTCCCCAAACTCGGCCTTGGCCAGACCTACATCCGCGTGCCGCAGGCCAAGATGAAGGATTATGCCTGGGGCTACGACAAGGCCGGCAAGGCGATCCGGGTGAGCCCGGGCGTTTTCGACGCGGAGGCGTACGGCGTCAAATCCACGGCTGCCGACATGATCCGCTTCGTCGAGGCCAATATCCGGCCGGAGAACCTCGAACCGCCGATGCGGCGGGCCGTCGAGGGCACGCATGTCGGGTATTTCAGGATCGGCGGAATGGTGCAGGGGCTCGGCTGGGAGCAATATCCCTATCCGGTCACCCTGGATGGGCTCCTGGCCGGCAATTCCGCCAAGATGGCCTTGCAGGCCAACGCCGCGACACAGCTCACGCCGCCGCTGGTCCCCTCAGGGCCGACGCTGTTCAACAAGACCGGCTCGACGAACGGGTTCGGGGCCTATGTGGCCTTCGTACCGGAGAAAAAGATCGGCATCGTGATGCTGGCGAACAGGAGCATCCCCATGCCGGCACGCATCATGGCGGCCCATGCGGTGCTCGAGCAGCTGTCCGCCCTGAGCGGTCAAAATCGGGCGCAGCCGTAACGGAGCGCCTCGGCCGGCGCCGCTCGCATGAGCAAGCCGGCGCTAAAGCATCGGACCCAAAAGTGGATTTGCACTTTTGGGTCCGATGCTTTCTCCTTGAGTAAGAGCATCGTTGACGCGACCCGAAGCGCCGCGTCAGCGAATAACCGGGTCCACTTTTCGCTGCCGCGGCCCTCCGGGTCCGCACGATGCTCTAGGTGATCTCCAGCTCGAATGCCGACACGATGTGCTGCGGCCAGCGGCGCGGCGCGATGAAAACGGCGTCGGCCCGCCAGGTCCGGTCCGCGGCCCAGGGATGGCGTGCGAGCCATGCACGGGCCGCGCGGGAGAAGCGCCGGCGCTTGGTGGCCGAGATGGCCGTCAACGCATCGTCCATCATGCCGCGCGCCTTCACCTCGATGAACGCAATGGTGCCGCCGCGCGACATGACGAGATCGATCTCGCCCCCGGCAGCCGAGAAGCGGCGTGCGAGCGGACGATAGCCCTTGGTGATGAGGAATAGCATTGCGATCCACTCGGCGCGCTGGCCGCGCAGGAACGTTGCGCGTCGCCGCTCGAGAGCCGTCCTCATGTGTTCCTTTTGGCGAGTTCGAGGGCGCGGGCATAGACCTCGCGCTTCGGCAGGCCGAGTTCCGCCGCGACGAGCGCGGTCGCGTCCTTGATGGAGTGATGCTCCAGCGCCGCCGTGAGCCTGCCGTCGAGGGCCGCATCGGCTTCGGCCGCGTGCATTTCCCTCGAGGCCTCGCCGATCAGCACCACGATCTCGCCTTTCGGCGGGCCCTCCTCGGCGAATTGCGCCGCAAGCTCCGGCAGGGTGCCGCGCCGGATGGTCTCGAACATTTTGGTGAGCTCGCGCGCCACCACGGCCTGCCGCTCTCCGAGAACGGCGGCCGCATCGGCCAGCATCTCGGGCAGGCGGTGCGGGCCCTCGAAGAGCATCAGCGTGCCGGGGATTGCCGCGAGTTCAGCGAGCCGCGCGCGCCGTGCCGCGCTTTTCGGCGGCAGGAAGCCCTCGAAGAAGAAACGGTCGGTGGGCAGGCCCGAAGCCACGAGTGCGGTCAGCACCGCAGATGGTCCCGGAATGGGCGTGACCGGCAGGCCTTCCTCGATGGCCGCCTGGACGAGCTTGTAGCCGGGGTCCGAGACGAGCGGCGTGCCGGCATCCGACACCAGGGCAAGGGCCTGGCCCTCCCGAATGCGGTGGACCATGCGTTCGCGCACCGCCTCGTTGGAATGCTCGTGATAGGCCACGAGCGGCGTCGTGATGCCGTAATGGGCGAGGAGCGTCTTGGTGACCCGCGTGTCCTCCGCGAGGATAGCGTCCGCCGCCGCGAGCACGCTCAGGGCCCGGAAGGACATGTCCCTCAGGTTGCCGATGGGCGTGGCGACCACGTAAAGGCCGGGCGCAAGGGGCTCGGCCTCGGCCGCGAGGCCGAAGGCCGTGAAGGTGGCGACCCGTGCACCGGGCTCACGCCGCCGGGTCCTGTTGTCGATTCTCTGCGTCATTGTCCGTCACTGTCGCACGAAGGCCGGGTCGAGCGGAAGCCGCCCGAGACGGGCGCCAGGCCTGGCTTGGATACAATGTTTACCATTTCGTGCGAGCCTTGGGCTGATCTGTCCGTTTCCGCGCATGCGGAAGGAGCAGGGAAGGGATGGGGGAAAGGATGACGGACTTTGCTTCCATAACGGCCGGAGCATCGCGGGTGTCCCGGCGCATGAACGCGCGTGCCGCAACGGCACTGACGCTCGCTGCGACCATGATGCTCGCCGGATGCGTCGGTTCGGGCAGCATGACCCCGCCACGCCGGAGCGCGAAATCCTCCCCTCCGTCGCAACCCGTCTTCGATGCGGACCTTCCGGTGACCGGCGCCACGGGTGGCCCCGGCGCTCCCGCCGGCGCGCCGGCCGCAGCCCCCAGCGGCGAGACCATCGGCAACGGCTCCGTGCGCGTGGCGCTGATCCTCCCGCTTTCGGGTGCCGGCCAAGGAGCTGTGGCGGCGCAGAGCATGCGCAACGCGGCGGAACTCGCCGTGACCGAGATCCAGAGCGCGCCCATCACGGTCCTCGTGAAGGACGACCGCGGCACTCCCGAAGGCGCGCGCGAGGCGGCGAGCCAGGCCATTGCCGAGGGGGCCGAGCTGATCATCGGCCCGCTCTTCGCAAGCTCCGTGCAGGCGGCCTCTCAGGTGGCGCGGCAGTCGGGCCGTCCCCTGGTCGCCTTCTCGACCGATACCAGCGTGGCATCGCGCGGCGTCTACCTCCTGAGCTTCCTCGTCCAGGAGGAGGTGGACCGGGTCGTGTCCTTTGCGGCCTCTCAAGGCCGCCGCTCCGTCGCGGCGCTCATCCCGCAATCGACCTATGGCAGCGTGGCCGAGGCGCAGTTCCGCGAAGCGGCTGCGCGGCAGGGCATGCGGGTCGTGGCCGTCGAGCATTATCCGCCGGGGCAGCCGCAGGCGGCGGTGCAGCGCATCGCTCCCCTCATCGGCGGAATGGCGCCCCAGGCCGATACGCTGTTCGTGCCTGATGGCGGCGATGGTTTGCCGGCGGTCGCCTTGGAGCTGCAATCCACGAGCTTCAATCCGCAGCGCGTGAAGCCCATTGGTACCGGCCTGTGGAACGAGGCGCGGGTCTTCGGCCTGCCGGCCTTCCAGGGCGGCTGGTTCTCGGCGCCCGACAATCGCGGCTTCGAGGCCTTTGCGGCCCGCTACCGGGCCCGCTTCAGCACGGACCCGATCCGGCTCGCCACCTTGTCCTACGATGCCGTGACGCTTGCCGCGACCCTGACGCAGGTCCAGGGCTCGCAGCGCTTCACGGAAGGCGTCCTCACCAATCCGTCCGGGTTTGCAGGCGCCGACGGCGTGTTCCGGTTCAATCCGGACGGCACGAATGGCCGGGCGCTCGCCGTGCAGGAAATCCGTGGCGGTGCAGCCGCCATGGTCAGCGCGCCGCCACGGTCTCTCGTGGCGACGAACTGACGAGCGCATGGATCAGGCGCGGCGCGTTGCGGTCGCGCTCAGCTCCGGCCGGTTGTTCAGGGTCTGGAACACCACGCAATAGCGCTCCGTCAGCTTGAGGAGCTGATCCAGCTTGTCCTGCGGCGCATCGGTATCGAGGTCGAAACTCAGGCGGATCGCCGTGAAGCCGACGGGTGCTGTCTTGTCGACGCCCAGCGTGCCGCGGAAGTCGAGGTCCCCTTCGGCCTTCACGGTGCCGTGGCGCAGGTCGATCTCGAGGGCCGTCGCGACGGCCTTCAGGGTCACGCCCGCGCAGGCGACGAGCGCCTCGAGGAGCATGTCGCCGGAGCACAGCTCGGCGCCCGAGCCGCCGGTGGCCGGGTGCAGGCCCGCCACCGCGAGCGCTCGCCCGGTCTCGACCTTGCAGGCGATGTGCTGGTCGTCGAGGGTGCCCTGCGCCTTCAGGGTGATGGTGGCCGCCTCCGGTGTTTCCCGATAGCGGTCCTTCAGGGGCGCCTGCAGGGCGCGCAGTTGCGTCGAGTCCATGGAGCGGGTCCTTATCTTAGGCTCACCACCAGAGCGCGGCCGCCTCGCGGTCGCGTTCCCGCTGCGGCGAGCGGCGCGCGGGGTCGAGGGATTCGTCGAGCGCCGCCAGCACACGCCGGGCGGCCGCCTCGAAGGACGGCGCCGCCCTGTCGCGTGGACGGGAGAGTGCCAGCGGCAGCTCGTCGAAAATCCGTCCAGGCTTGGGTTGCATGACAATGGCCCGGTCCGCAAGTGCCACGGCTTCGTGGACGTCATGAGTCACCAGGAGGATCGTCGGGCGGGTCTCCCCCCAAAGGCTGAGCAGATGCTCGTGCAGGCTCGCGCGCGTGAAGGCGTCGAGGGCCGAGAACGGCTCGTCGAGAAGCAGCACCTTCGGATGCGTGACGAAGGCCCTGGCAATGGCCACGCGCTGCTGCTGCCCGCCGGAGAGGTCGCGCGGCCAGCGCTGCGCATGTTCGCGAAGGCCGATCTTTTCAAGCGCATGCGAGACGCGGGCCCTGCGCTCCGCGGCGTTCAGATGCGTGAGCCCGAACGCGATGTTGTCGGAGACCGTGAGCCAGGGCAGCAGGCGCGGCTCCTGGAAGACGATTCCGACCGCCGGATGCGGCTCCCGGATGGATTCGCCGTCGAGGCCGATGGCCCCGGTGCTCGCCCGGTCGAGGCCGGCCACGAGGCGCAGCAGGGTGGTCTTGCCGCAGCCCGAGCCGCCGATCAGCGCGACGATCTCGCCCTTGCGGACCGAAAGGTTGATGTCCGAAAGGGCCTGGGTCCCGTCCGCATAGGTCTTGGAAAGGTGTTCGAGTTTGAGCATCACAGGCGCTCCCGCGCGACATCCTGCCAGCGCACGAGGGGGCGCGTGAGAAGCACGATCAGGCTGTCGGCCGCCTTGCCGAGAAGCGCGAAGGCGATGATCGCCGCCAGGATCTGATCGGGCTTGCCCATCTGCTGCCCGTCGATCAGCAGGTAGCCGAGGCCCTCCGACGCACCCATGAACTCTGCCGCGACCACGAACATGAAACCGAGGCCGAGCCCGGACCGGAGGGCGATGACCGCCTCCGGCAGAACGGCCGGCAGGAGGATGCGCCGGGCGAGGCCGATCCGCGACAGGCGGAAGACACGCCCCACCTCCACGAGCTTTCGGTCGACCGACAGGATCGCACTGGCGATGCCAAGATAGACCGGGAAGAAAACGCCGACGGCGATCAGCGCCACCTTCGAGGCCTCGAAGATCCCGAGCCAGAGGATGAAGAGCGGCACCCAGGCGATGGATGGGATGGCCCGCAGGGCCTGGAGCGTGGGATCGAAGAGACGGCGTAAGGATTCGCTGGAGCCGGAGATGGCGCCGAAGACGATGCCGGCCGCCGCTCCGATCGCGAAGCCGGCGAGGATCCGCCACAGGGTCACGGCGACATGGACCCACAATTCACCAGTCTGCGCGAGACCCCACAGGGTCGCCAGGATCCGGCTCGGCGGGGGAACGAGGCGGCCCTGGGCGAGGCCTGCCTGAACGGCACCTTCCCAGAGGAGGGCCGCAAGAACGGGAAGGAAAAGGCCGAGAAGCACGCGCCCGTTAAAGGCGCGCCGCTTCCCGGCGAGGCGAGGAGCCGCGAGAGCGGCGGCTTCCTGTGGGGAGGACCAGCCTTGGCTCGCAGAGTGGATCGTGCCTTGGCCTGTCACGGCGCTCTCCCGTGATGAAGAGTGTTAGCGGGACGCGGTGGCGAAGCGGCGATCGACGAGGCTGTCGACGGCGGCGCGCACATCTGTGTCGGCCGGAATGACGCCCGCCTGCTGCAGCGCGAGACCCGCGGCAAGGATCGTGTCGATCTGCGGCTGGCCGATGGCCGAGTGGGTCAGCTCCGTGCGCTCGAGCTGGCGCGCGATCACCGGATCGGGCAGCTTGGTATAGGCCGCGAGGGACTTCTTGAGCTCCTCCGGGTTGGCGAGCGCATAGGCGCGGGCCTCCTCGTAGGCCTTGAGGACCCGGGTCACGAGGGCGGGGTTCTCCTTCGCGAAGGCCTCGCTGACGTTGAGCACGCCCCAGGTATTGGCCGCCGCGTTGCGGTAGAAGAGCTTCGCGCCGCTTTCGATCTCGGCGGCGGCCATCAGAGGATCGAGCCCGGCCCAGGCATCCACATCGCCGCGCTCCAGGGCCGTGCGCCCGTCCGGATGCTGCAGCAGCACGAGCTTCACGTCCTTCTCGGTCAGCTTGGCCTCCTGAAGGGCGCGCACCAGAAAGATGTGCGGATCGGTGCCGCGGGTGACGGCGACCCGCTTGCCCTTCAGGTCCTCGACCTTGGCGATGGGGCTGTCCTTGGCCGTGACGAGGGCCGTCCATTCCGGGCGGGAATAGACATAGATCGACTTGATCGGGTCGCCGTTGATCCGGCCGATCAGCGCCGCGGCGCCGGCCGTGGAACCGAAATCGATGGAGCCGGCATTGAGGAATTCGAGGGCCTTGTTGGAGCCGAGCGTCTGCACCCAGCGCACGCCGATGCCGTCCTTCGCCAATTCCTTCTCCAGGAAGCCCTTGTCCTTCAGGACGAGGCTGACCGGGTTGTAGGTGGCGTAGTCGATGCGGATTTCCTTCGGCTGCGCGAAGGCTGCCGAGGTCAGGCCCGTGGCGAAGGCGGCGGCAAGGAAGAGACGACGGGACAGGCTCATGACGGTGCTCCTGGTTCGGCGCAGGAGCGTCCTTTTGGGGCCACCCGGCGCTTTAGCTGCATTTGTTTCGCGCCCGCAAGCTGCATGCTCAAATCGGCGCGTGTCCTTTTTGTAGGACCGAATCGTTCCTTATGTCAAACGTAGGTTCATAAAAAGAACAGGACTCCCTGCCATCACGCTGACCCACAGGTCCCCGTTTCTCGAAGGCCATGGGCGAAAGCCGGCCGGGATGGTAAGCGAAAGGACCGAACAGGGTTTGCCATGGCCGCCTCCAGTGTCGAGACCGTTCTGACCCGCCTGGGCGACAGGCCGCTGCGCGATGCGGCAGAGCTGCGGGCGCGTCTTGTCCCCGAACTTAAGAGCCTTCTCGACGAGACGCGGGCGGCCGCGGAGGCGCGCCTTCTGGAGAAGGGGGACGGGCTCGCCTGCGCCCGCTTCCTGTCGGGCCGGATGGACGAGGTGATCCGCATCGTGCACGAGGCTGTGGTCCGCCATCTCTACCCTGCCGACAACCCGTCCATGGCCGAGCGTCTCGCGGTGGTCGCGACGGGCGGATACGGGCGCGGGACCCTGGCACCGGGCTCGGACGTCGATCTCCTGTTTCTCCTTCCCTACAAGAAGACCGCCTGGAGCGAGAGCGTCGTCGAGGCGATGCTCTACGTGCTCTGGGACCTCAGGCTGAAGGTCGGCCACGCCACCAGGTCGGTCGAGGAATGCCTGCGCGAGGGCGCAGCCGACATGACGATCCGCACCTCACTCCTTGAGGCGCGGTTCCTGCTCGGCGACAGGAGCCTCTACGACGATCTCGTCACCCGCTTCGACCGGGAGATCGTCGCATCCTCGGCGGCCGAATTCGTCGACGCCAAGCTGAAGGAGCGGGATGCGCGCGTCGCGAAGGCAGGCGCATCGCGCTATCTCGTCGAGCCGAACGTGAAGGACGGCAAGGGAGGGCTGCGCGACCTCAACACGCTCTTCTGGATCGCCAAATACGTCTACCGGGTGCGCGAGCCGGAGGAGCTCGTGAAGGCCGGGCTCTTCACGCCGGAGGAGTTCAAGCTCTTCGCGCGCTGCGAGGAGTTTCTGTGGCGCGTGCGGTGCCACCTGCATTTCCTGACGGGCCGCGCGGAGGAGCGCCTGACCTTTGACCTGCAGCGCGTCATCGCGGAGCGCATCGGCTTCACGGGGCGTGGCGGGCTCTCGGGCGTCGAGCGCTTCATGAAAGCATATTTCCGCATTGCCAAAGATGTGGGCGACCTCACGGCCATCGTCTGCGCGGAGCTCGAAGCGCGCCAGACGAAGAAGCGCCCCGTCCTCGACCGCATGCTTGGACGCTTCCGTCGCCGGCGCGGCGGCGCGCTCGAAAACGACGCCTTCTTCATCGACAACAACCGGATCAACCTGCGTGGCGAGGATGCGTTCGAGCGCGATCCAGTGAACCTCATCCGCCTGTTCTGGCTCGCTGACCGGCATAACCTGCCGATCCATCCGGATGCCACGCGCCTTGCCACGCGCTCGCGCTCGCTGATCGGTCCGACCCTGCGCAACGATCCGGAGGCGAACCGCCTCTTCGTCGACATCCTCACGTCGCGCAATGCCCCGGAGGTGGTGCTGCGGCTGATGAACGAGGCAGGAGTGCTGGGGCGCTTCATCCCGGATTTCGGCCGCATCGTCGCGATGATGCAATTCAACATGTATCATCACTATACGGTAGACGAGCATCTGATCCGCTCCATCGGCGTCCTCACCGAGATCGAGAGCGGCGCCGGCAGTGCCGACCACCCGCTCGCGACGCAGATCGTCGGCACCATCCACAACAGGCGCGCGCTCTATGTGGCGGTGTTCCTGCACGACATCGCCAAGGGGCGGCCGGAGGACCATTCGACGGCGGGCGCTGCCATTGCGCGCAAGCTCGGCCCGCGCTTCGGTCTGACCGGGTCGGAGACGAATACGGTCGCGTGGCTCGTCGAGCATCACCTGCTCGCCTCGAACACCGCGCAGAGCCGCGACCTGTCGGACCCCGCCACCATCAAGGGCTTTGCCGACACGGTGCAGACCATGGAGCGCCTGAAGCTGCTCCACGTTCTCACCATTGCGGACATCAAGGCGGTGGGGCCCGGCGTGTGGAACGGGTGGAAGGGCCAGCTTCTGCGCAACCTCTATATCGAGACCGAAGTCATGCTCGGCGGGGGTGCCGCCGATCTCGCCCGCTCGGATCGCATCCGCCTCGCGCAGGAGCAGCTGCGGGCCGCGCTGCCCGATTGGACGCAGGAGGAATTCGACGCCTATTCGGCCCGCCATGCGCCGGCCTATTGGCTTAAGACCGACGAGACGCGGCGCGAGAAACAGGCGCATTTCGTCAGGGCCGCGGATCGGGGAGGGCGCAGTGTCGCGACCGCTTACGAGACGGACAGTTTCCGCGGCGTGACCGAGTTCACCATCCTGTCTCCCGACCACCCGCGCCTGCTCGCCATCGTCACAGGCGCCTGTGCGGCGGCGGGCGGCAACATCGTGGATGCGCAGATCTTCACCACCACGGACGGCATGGCCCTCGACACCATCGTGCTTTCGCGCGCATTCGACCGGGACGAGGACGAGCTGCGCCGGGCCGAGCGGGTTGCCGTCTCCATCGAGCGCGCCCTGAAAGGTGAGGTGAAGATCGCCGATCTCGTGGCCGGCAAGCGCCCGGCCAAGGAGCGGGCGCGCACATTCCAGCTCGCGCCGGAAGTCTCCATCGACAATTCCCTGTCGAGCCGTCAGACCGTGATCGAGGTGTCGGGCCTCGACCGGCCGGGCCTGCTCTATGACCTCACCACGGCGCTGGGCAAGCTCAACCTCAACATCGCGTCGGCCCATATCGTAACCTTCGGCGAAAAGGCCGTGGACGTGTTCTACGTAACGGACCTCACGGGGACCAAGGTCACCCATGCGGGCCGCCAGGCCTCCATCCGGCGGGCCCTGCTCGAAGCCTTCAAGGCGGACGAAACGGAACCGGCCCATCGCCGCAGTGCTTGATTTGTCGGCCCCGGGACCTGATATGTGGCCCGACAACCCATTCTTCCCACTCAGTAGATCGACGATGAAGCCGCACGATACGGAAAACCAGAATACGACGCCGCAGACCGAGCCGAACGGCCAGGCCGCCAGCGACGCCGCTCCTCAGGAAACCGCCGATCCGGTGGCCGTTCTCGAGGCCGAAAAGGCCGAGCTGAAGGATAAGATGCTGCGCCTGATGGCCGATATGGAGAACCTGCGCCGGCGCACCGAGCGCGAGATCTCCGATGCCCGGGCCTATGGGGTGACCAATTTTGCCCGGGACATGCTGAACGTGGCCGACAATGTGCGCCGGGCCATCGAGAGCGTTCCCGAGGACGCGCGCAAGGCCGCCGAGGGTCTTTTCAAGGGCCTGATCGAGGGCATCGACCTTACCGAGCGTGACCTGCTCAACACCCTGGAGCGTCACGGGGTCAAGAAGCTCGACCCGCAGGGGCAGAAGTTCGATCCGAACCTGCACCAGGCCATGTTCGAGGTCCCTAATCCCGACGTCCCCGCCGGCACGGTCGTCCAGGTGGTCCAGTCCGGCTACGTGATCGGCGACCGCGTCCTGCGCCCCGCCCTCGTGGGCGTGGCCAAGGGCGGCCCGAAAGCAGCCGGCAACGGCGCCCAGGAAGCCGACAACCCCTCGACAGCGTCTTAAGTTAGGGCTTCTTCAGGAACGACGTACTGCTCTCCCCTGCGGATCTCGGATATCCGCCGGAGGCGCTAGCCTGCCCTCTCCCCCCTTGTGGGGGAGAGTTGGAGAGGGGGGTGTGAGCGCCAGCCTGGATTCAGTTCGCGCCAACACCCCCACCCTAGCCCTCCCCACAAGGGGGAGGGAAATCTGTCGCGCTCGTTTGTTCTTTGTTTGTTCTTGATAGGCCGGACAAGCTAAGCTATATCCTTGCGCATCTGCTCCCGCCGAGGGGCGCGCTCGCGAGGCGTCGCCGAATGCGGGGAGCGGAACGGTCCTGCGGCAGTCTCTTACGCACGAGACTGTGCAGGTGGCCCCGGCAGTGCCGGAGGTCCGGG
>Ga0182741_1001183_pt1 | contig 35419 bp, 36 predicted proteins | sample eDN5th37CBELigOP_FD_128874 | JGI IMG/M metagenome (GOLD analysis project Ga0182741, IMG submission 128874) | Enriched Organic Plus compost microbial communities from Emeryville, California, USA - eDNA 5th pass 37_C BE-Lig OP (version 2) (version 2) ... | reverse complement strand
GCCCCCGACGGCACCTATCAGGAAGACGGCCGCAACGCCTTCGACGGGCGGCGCACCCTGGTGGTGGGCCGCTGGACGTTGCAGGGCGTGCATGTGGTGATGCGCCAGAGCAATGAGGACTTCGTCTTCGACGGCACCGTGTCGGGCGGCTGCTATATCGGCCGGCTGTTCCATAACGGCAAGAACATCTCCACCTTCACGGCCCGCAAGCGCGGCGTGACCGTGCGCAACTGCGACGGCGACGTGGTCATCTAGAGCCATTCCATGTCCAAGACAGACGCCTTCAACCATCCGGCGCCGGACGCCATCGCGCTTCTGCTCACCCGCCGCTCAGGCTCGGCCAAGGCGATGGGCAAGCCCGGCCCCAACAAGAAGCAGCTCGCGCAGATTCTGCAGGCGGGCGCGCGCGTGCCTGACCATGGCAAGCTCTTTCCCTGGCGCTTCATCGTCTTCGAGGGCGACGGCCGCAAGCGCGCGGGCGACATCATCGCCGCGGCGGCCAAGGCCGATGGCGAGCGCGACAAGCAGGTGGAGGAAGAGCGCAATCGCTTCCTGCGCGCGCCGGTGGTGATCGGGGTGATCTCCGCGGCGCGGGAGCAGCACAAGATCCCCGTCTGGGAACAGGAATTGTCGGCGGGTGCGGTCTGCCAGAACATCCTGATCGCGGCCACGGCGCTGGGCTTTGCCGGCAACTGGCTGACCGAATGGTACGCCTATCATCCCGCCGTGAAGCACGGCCTGGGGCTGAAGGCGGGCGAGCGCGTCGCCGGTTTCATTTTCCTGGGCACGTCCCAGGAGAAGCTCGAAGAGCGTCCGCGCCCCGACATGGCGAAGATCGTGACGCGCTTCTGATGGCAAGAAGCATCCTTCCCTTTCTGATGTTCGAAGGCCGCGCCGAAGAGGCGATGAGCTTCTATGTTTCGCTGTTCGCCGACGGGCGGATAGACGAGATCGCCCGCTATGGCGCGGGCCAGCCCGGCGCGGAAGGCTCGGTGCGGCTGGCCCGGTTCACGGTGGCGGGACAGAGCGTGATGTGCATCGACAGCCCGGCCAAGCACGCTTTCGGCTTCACGCCGTCCGTTTCGCTGTTCATCACCTGCGAGGATGAGGCCGAGTTCAAGACGCTCACCACGGCGCTGGCCGAAGGCGGCCAATGGTTGATGCCGCCGGACGATTATGGCTTCAGCCGCCGCTTCGGCTGGTGCAACGACCGCTTCGGCGTCTCCTGGCAGATCAATCTGCCTTAAGGGATGCCCAGCAGCTTGTGGGTTTGAAGGCTCAGCCGCCATTGCGGATGCGCCTGGCAATAGGCGATGGCGGCGCGCAGATTGGCCGCCTGGTTCTCATTGTCCATCGGCTGCAGGAAGAAATGCCGGAAATCCTGCCCGGCATAGCGCGCCGGATCGCCGCCCGCCTGCGGATAGACCAGCTTGAGCTCGTCCCCCTGTTTCAGTACCTGCTCGGCACCGGCCTTGGGACTGACGCAGACCCAGTCGATCCCCGGCGGGGGCGGCAGCGTGCCGTTGGTTTCGACGGCGATCTCGAACCCCTCCTCATGCAGCGCCGTCACCAGCGCCTCGTCCAGTTGCAGCAAGGGCTCCCCGCCGGTGCAGACGACATAAGGCTTGCCGCCGCCCGGCCAGAGCGCCGCCACCGCCCGCGCCAGCGCCGCAGCATCGGCGAACTTGCCGCCGCCCTCCCCGTCGATCCCCACGAAATCGGTGTCGCAGAATGTGCAGGCGGCCGCGGCGCGGTCCTTCTCCTGCCCGCTCCACAGATTGCAGCCCGCAAAGCGCAGGAAGACGGCGGGGCGGCCGGTCTGCGCCCCCTCGCCCTGCAGCGTGTAGAAGATTTCCTTCACGCTGTATGTCATGCGGCCCGGTACTTCGCGAAACCCACCGCGCGCAATTCGCAGGCCGGGCATGTGCCGCAGCCAAGGCCCCAGTCATGGCGATGAGCACGGTCGCCTTCATAGCAGGTGACGGCTTCGGCCACGATCAAGTCCACCAGCGCCTTGCCGCCCAGCTCCTCCGCCAGCGCCCAGGTCGCCGCCTTGTCCAGCCGCATCAGCGGCGTGTGGATACGCACCTCGCGGTCGAGGCCCAGCGAGAGGGCGCGGACCATCGCCTGCATCGTCTGGGCGCGGCAATCGGGATAGCCGGAATAATCCGTTTCGCACATGCCGCCCACCAGGTCGGCGATGCCGCGGCGATAGCCCAGCGCCGCCGCGGCGGTGAGGAACATCAGATTGCGGCCCGGCACGAAACTGGTCGGCAGGCCGTTTTCCCCCATCTCGATCTTCATGTCATCGGTGAGCGCGCTGCCGCCGATGGCCTTCAGCGTCTCCAGCGGCAGCAGATGATCCGCGCCCAGCCTTTCGCCGTGCGGCAAGGCGCGCATCGCCTCGCGGAGGCGCGGCCGCGCCGCCAGCTCGATGCGATGGCGCTGGCCGTAATCGAAGCCCACCGTCTCGACATGCGCGAAGCGCGCCAGTGCCCAGGCCAGGCAGGTGGTGGAATCCTGGCCGCCCGAGAACAGCACAAGCGCGGAGGTCGTCATGGCGGGTGTTTAGCGCCGCGATGGCGAAAAGACTAGGCCGAGAGCAGATGCGCCCTGGCATGGCCGACCCGCGCGGGCGGCAGCGACAGCGTCACGGTGGTGCCTGAGCCTACCTCGCTGGCGATTTGCAGATGCCCGCCATGCAGCTCGGTCAGCGCCTTGGCGATGGAAAGGCCAAGCCCGGCGCCCTCGAAACGGCGGGAAAGGCTCCCATCCAACTGGCGGAAAGGTTCCAGGGCGGCGGCGATGGTTTCCGCCGCCATGCCGATGCCGGTGTCCGTGACCGCGAAAACCGCGCCGCCATCGGCCTGCATGCGCAGCGACAGGCAGACCTCGCCGCCCGCGGGGGTGAATTTCAGCGCGTTGGACAGGACATTGCCCAGGGCCTGCGCCAGGCGGCGCGGATCGGCGGTCAGGACGGGCAGCGCATCCGGCAGCAGGCAGGCGATCTCGCGCGCGTCGCCCGTGGCCCGGCGCGCCAGCTTGATCGCCTGCTCGACGATGTGCTGTGGATTCTCGGGCCGCTCCTCCAGCACCACCGAGCCGGATTCCAGCTTGGTGACGTCCAGCACGTCGTTGATCACCGCCAGCAGCCGCGCGCCCGATTTGTGGATGTCGCCGGCATAGTCGCGATAGGCCGCCTGTCCCACCGGCCCCAGCATCTCGTCGCGGATGATCTCGGAAAAGCCCAGGACGGCGTTGAGCGGCGTCTTCAGCTCATGGCTCATCGCCGCCAGGAAGGCCGCCTTGACCTTGTTGGCGGTCTCGGCCTGGCGCAGCGCCGCGCGCAGGGCGCGCTCGGCCTCGAACTTCTCGGTCACGTCCTCGACCGTGCCTTCGTAGCAGAGCAGCGCCCCCGACCAGTCGCGCACGGCGCGGGCATTCTCGGAGATCCAGATGCGCCGGCCGCTGGAGTGGTAGATCTCGGAGATAAAATTCGCCACCACATCATTGGCCTGCATCTGGGCGCGGAATTCGTCGCGGCGGGCGGGATCGACATAGAGCTGGACGCCGATATCGGTGAGGCCGCTGATCAGGGCCGCGGGATTCGGATAGCCATAGATGTCGGCCAGCGCCTGGTTGACCGCCAGATAGCGCCCATCGGGCGTGGTGCGGAAGATGCCTTCCACCGCATGATCGAAGAAGGCGCGATAGCTGGCCTCGCTGGCGGTGACGCGCATGCGGGTGTGGCGGGCGACGCGGGCCAGCAGCAGCACCGGTATGCCCAGAAGCGCGGTCATCGCCAGGCCCGCGATGAAGACGCGGCCCAGACCCGACGCCAGCCCCAGCCCGACGAACAGTCCGGCGGCGAAGACAAGCGGCGCGATCGCCAGCATCGTGCGTTCGCCGGAACGGGTCGGCTCAAGCGCAGGTTTGAGATCGCAATCGGGCATGTCGGGCGCGGGTGGTGTGTCACCCTCCGCTTTAGCGGAAATTCCTAAACGCGCCGTTGAGGTTAGCGGAACGGGCGCCGCGCGCGGCACGCCGCGTCGCAAGGCTTTCTTAAGCTTGGTGGAAAGGCCCTTAAATTGCGCCCGGTCCGGGCTGTTTTCGCGGGCCTTCTGCCGTTTTCACAGGCATTTTCCGGCGCGGATTGTCCCTGGTCGCGCTTTGTGTGAGATTGCCCCACTTCCCGCGCATGACAGCAATTCCGTTTTCCATGTTCCTTCTTCCGCAAGCCTGATGCCGGACCGCAAGGCAAACCCACCGCGCGCCTGGCAGCGGATGCTGAGCGGGCGGCGGCTCGATCTTCTGGAACCCAGCCCGCTGGACATCGAGATATCCGACATCGCCCATGGCTTGGCGCGCGTGGCGCGCTGGAACGGGCAGACCAAGGGGCCTTACGCCTTCTCGGTGGCGCAGCATTCGGTGCTGGTGGAACGGCTGGTGTCGGAGCTCAATCCCAGGCTGGCGCGCCAGGCCCGGCTGATGGCGCTGCTGCACGATGCGCCCGAATATGTCATCGGCGACCTGATCAGCCCTTTCAAGGCCGCCATCGGCCTCGACTACAAGGTGATGGAGGCCAAGCTCCAGGCCGCCATCCATATGCGCTTCGGCCTTTCGGCGATCGTGCCCGCTTCCCTGAAGACCCTGTTCAAGAAGGCCGACCATCTTTCGGCCTATTACGAGGCGACGCAACTGGCCGGATTCGAGGAAAAGGAGGCCCGCCGCCTGTTCGGCGCCCCGCCCGCCGCCATGACCACGCCCCGCCTGGTTCCCCTGCCCACGGCGGAGGCCGAGAAACTCTTCCTGGACCGCTTCCGCAAACTGTCTTCCTGAGCGCAACCGGGCTACAACCGCCCCGCCATGCCCCGCATCCTGGTCAGCCCCCTGTCCGCCCTGCACGAGACCATCGCCACATACCGGCCTTCGCACATGGTCACGCTTTTGTCGCCGCAGCACATGATCGAGACGCCGGACGGCTTTCCCAGGGCGCGGCACCTGAAGCTGGGCGTCAACGACGTGGCCGACCCCGCCGCCGGAACCCATCCGCCGGGGCGCGACCATATCGACGCGCTTCTGGCCTTCGCGCGCGGCTGGGACGGGGACGCGCCCTTCCAGATCCATTGCTGGGCCGGGATCAGCCGTTCCATGGCCGCGTCCTTCGCCGTGCTCTGCGACCGGCTGGGGCCGGACCATGAGATCGCGATCGCCCGCGCCATGCGCCGCCGCGCGCCCCATGCCGCGCCCAACGCGCTTCTGGTCGCCCATGCCGACGCGGCGCTGGGCCGTGGCGGGCGCATGATCGCGGCGCTGAACGCCATGGGCCCGGCCCGGCTGGTGGAGGAAGGCGTCACCACCGACCTGCCGCTGGTGGGGCTATGACCAAGATCGCCATCGGCCTGTCGGCGGCGATCGTCTCGGTCGAGCGCGAGGAACCCTCGGTGCTGGTGGTGGCGCGCAGGGACGAGGCCGACGCCCTGCCCTTCGGCCCCTTCGATCCGCTGCTTCACCGCACGCTGGAATCGGGCCTGCGCGAATGGGTGGGTGAGCAGACCCATTTCGAGCTGGGCTATACCGAGCAGCTCTACACCTTCGGCGACAAGGGACGCCACACGCCCGCGGGCGGCGAGAAGAAGGCGGCGAAGGACGCGGTGCGGGTGGTTTCGGTCGGCTATCTGGCTCTGACGCGGCAAACGCAGGGCGATGCGCCCGACAGCGAATGGCGCGGCTGGTATCACTATTTTCCCTGGGAGGATTGGCGCGACGGCAAGCCCGCCATGATCGAAAGCGCGATCCTGCCCTCCTTGCGCAAATTCGTGAAGGAGGCGTCCAGCGCCCAGACCGCCGAGACGCGGCGGGAACGGGTCAAGCTCTGTTTCGGCGACGGCCTGCCCTGGGACGAGGAAAAGGTGCTGGAGCGCTATGAGCTGCTCTATGAGGCCGGGCTGGTGGAGGAATATTACCGCGACAGCGGCCTTGCCGTGAAAGAGTCGCTGGGGACGGCGATGCTTTATGACCACCGCCGCATCCTGGCCACCGCCATCGCCCGCCTGCGCGGCAAGCTGAAATACCGGCCGGTGGTGTTCGAGCTGATGGCGCCTTCCTTCACCCTTTTGGAATTGCAGCGCACGGTGGAGGCGCTGGCGGGCCTCAGGCTGCACAAGCAGAATTTCCGCCGCCTGGTGTCCGAGCAGGGCCTGGTGGAGGGGACGGGGAAATTCTCGTCGCCCGCGCGCGGACGGCCCGCTGAACTGTTCCGCTTCCGCCGCGAGGTGCTGCGCGAGCGGCCCGCGCCGGGCCTGCGCCTGGGCGCGCGGCGCTAGCCTGAAATGCAAACGCGCGCCCCCTGCCGGGAGCGCGCGCAGCATCATGCGGCCGGGAGCGGCTTAGTAGACGCCCGACTGGATGAAGGACTGGCCGATATAGCCCAGCGAGCCGGTGCGGTGGTGGCCGACCAGGTTCGGAGCGCCGTCCAGGTAGAACTTCACGCCCACGAAGATGGAGTGGGTCTGGGTGCCCGCGCCATCCGAGCGCTGATAGCCGCCATAGACGGACAGCGGCAGCGAGTCGGAGAACTGCCACTCGGCCTTCAGCTTCTGGAAGTTGATGTCGCCGGTGGAATTGCCGACATAGTCGGCGCTGGCGCTGAGGGCCAGATTGGGCATCAGGTAATAGGCGCCCTGCAGGCCGACATAGCCGCCGTCGCTGCCGCCGCTGGCATAATGGCCGCCGCCGCGCAGCGACAGGGTGAGGACGTCCGAGAAGAACCAGTCAGCGCCGCCGCCATAGGTGGTGGCATGGGCGAAGCCGGTGCCGGTGTGGGTGGTGCCCCCGGCGATGCGGCCGAAGCCGGTGCTGGTGGACAGGTTGCCGCCCAGGCTCCAGATGTCGAGCGCGCCGGGATTGAAATTGTAGAAGCTGCCATTGCCTTCCAGGCTCCAGCCGCTGCCGATTTCGGTCGCCAGGCTGCCGACCACGCCATAGGCGTCAGCGCCGCCGCCATTGGTGACGCGGGTATAGCCGCCGCCCAGGGTGCCGGTGAGCTGGGCCGAAGCCGCCGCCGGGACCAGCAGAGCTGCTGCGCAGACCGAAGCTAAGATAATGTTACGCATAAGAAATCTCCTGATTGACAGAGCGTCAGTTAGAGGTTCCGTATGCGTCAACCAAGTCAAATCGGCGACAGGCTGCACATTTTTGCAGCAGTGCGGCGCATTTGTTACAGTTCGCCCTCTTGACGGATTAATGCTCAGCGGAGTCATATTCCCCCACCGGCTCTTGAAGGCCGGGTTTTTTGCCCCACATTTATACTCGAAATGAGTATTAATTGGCGGTAGGAACCGTCACAGGACTCGGGAGGCACGGCATGGGCGTTGAACTGGCTTACACCGACGCCGTGGCGCGGGCCACGGACGGCCTCTACGCCAAGGTGGCGGGCGTCATCCCCGCCGTGGAATGGCCGGTCCACGCCCCCCTGATCGCCGCCATCAACCGGCTGAAGCGCGAGAAGAACGCGGTCATCCTGGCGCACAACTACATGACGCCGGAGATATTCCACTGCGTCGGCGATTTCGCAGGCGACAGCCTGGCGCTGGCCCGCGAGGCGGCGCGGACCGACGCCAGGGTGATCGTGCAGGCGGGCGTGCACTTCATGGCCGAGACCTCGAAGATCCTCTCGCCGGAAAAGACCGTGCTGATCCCCGACATGCGCGCGGGCTGCTCGCTGGCCTCGTCCATCACCGGCGCCGATGTGCGCCTGCTCAAGCAGAAATATCCCGGCCTGCCGGTGGTGACCTATGTGAACACCTCCGCCGAGGTGAAGGCGGAAAGCGATATCTGCTGCACCAGCGGCAACGCGGTGAAGGTGGTGGAGGAGATCGCGCGCCAGTTCGGCACCGACACCGTCATCATGATCCCCGACAAGTATCTGGCCCGCAACGTGGCGGCGCAGACCGGCGTCAAGGTCATCACCTGGGAAGGCGCCTGCGAGGTGCATGAGCGTTTCACGGCGCAGCAGATCCGCGACTATCGCGCCGCCCATCCCGGCATCGTGGTGCTGGCCCACCCCGAATGCCCGCCCGAGGTGGTGGCCGAGGCGGATTTCGCCGGCTCCACCGCCGCGATGATCGGCTATGTCGGCAGCCACAAGCCGGAGCGGGTGGTGATGATCACCGAATGCTCGATGAGCGACAATGTCGCCGCCGACAATCCGGGCACCGCGTTCATCCGCCCCTGCAATCTCTGCCCGCACATGAAGCGCATCACGCTGGAGGGGATCCTGCATTCGCTCCAGACCATGACCCAAGAGGTGACGATCGATCCCGTCATCGCCGCCCGCGCCAAGGCGCCGATCGACCGCATGCTGGCGGTGAAGGTGTGAGGCGATGGGCCCGCGGATCGACAATATCGTGGAGTGCGACGGCGCCCTGATCCTGGGCGGCGGCATCGCCGGGCTGTTCACGGCGCTGAAGCTGGCACCGATGCCGGCGACGGTGCTGACCGGCGTGCGCGCGGGCGTCTCCGGCTCCTCGGCCTGGGCGCAGGGCGGCATCGCCGCCGCCATGGGCCCCGATGACGACTGGCGCGCCCATGCCGCCGACACGCTGGCGGCGGGCGCGGGTCTGTGCGATCCGGCCATCGTGGAGCTGGTGGCGCGCGAGGCCCCTGACCGTATCGCCGACCTTCTGGACTATGGCGCGCCGTTCGACCGCAAATCCGACGGCGCGCTGGCGCTGGGGCGCGAGGCGGCGCACTCGCGGGCCCGCATCGTGCATGTGAAAGGCGACCGGGCGGGGGCGGAGATTTCCGCCACCCTGGCGGCGCGCGCCGCCGCCACGCCTTCCGTCACCCTGCTGGACGGCTTCCACGCCATCGAGCTGGCGGTGGAAGACGGCCGCGTCACCGGCCTGTTCGCCCGCTGCGGCAGCGGCGCCGGGACCCGGCTGGTGCTGTTCCGCGCCCGCGCCGTGATCCTGGCGACGGGCGGGCTGGGCGCGCTCTATGCCGTCACCACCAACCCGCCGGAGGCGCGCGGCGAAGGCCTGGGCATGGCGGCGCGCGCGGGCGCGGTGATCGCCGATCCCGAATTCGTCCAGTTCCATCCCACCGCCATCGCCGTGGGCCGCGATCCCGCGCCGCTGGCAACCGAGGCGCTGCGCGGCGAAGGCGCCACGCTGATCGACGAACAGGGCCGCCGCTTCATGGCGGCGATCCATCCCGACGCCGAGTTGGGGCCGCGCGACGTGGTGGCGCGCGCCATCCACCGCCAGATAGCGGGCAGGCATCAGGTCTTCCTGGATTGCCGCGCCGCCATCGGCGCCGCCTTCGCCGAGCGCTTCCCCACCGTCTTCGCCGCCTGCCAGGCGGCGGGCATCGATCCGGCCACACAGCCAATTCCGGTGGCGCCCGCCGCGCATTATCACATGGGCGGCATCGCCAGCGATGCGCGCGGCCGCTCCTCGCTCGACGGGCTCTGGGTGGTGGGCGAATGCGCCTCCACCGGCCTGCATGGCGCCAATCGGCTGGCTTCCAACTCGCTGCTGGAGGGCCTGGTCTTCGGCGCCCGCGTCGCCGACGATGTGCGCGGCCTGTTGCGTGCGGGCGAAAGCCGCGCCGTGCCGCGCGCGCCGCAACTGGCCGCGCTGCAGCCGCCGCCGCGCCTGCTGCGCGAGGCGATGAGCCGCCATGTCGGCATGGAACGCGACGCGGGCGGCCTGGCGCAGGCGCTGGAGGTGATCGGCCGTGTCGAGAAGGCGGGCAATGGCGAGGCCGCCCTGCTCAACATGACCGCGGCGGCGCGGCTGGTGACGGCGGCGGCGCTGGCGCGGCAGGAATCGCGCGGCGGCCATTGGCGCAGCGACTTCCCGCACACCGACAGCCATGGGCAGCGCAGCCTGCTGACGCTGGCGGCCGCCGAGGCCATCGCCGCGCCCGCCGAACGCCGCGCCGCCCCGTGACCGACAGCGCCCTCACCCGCCCGCCGCCTTCGCTGCTGATCGAGCCTATCGTGCGCGCCGCGCTGGAGGAAGACCTTGGCCGCGCGGGCGATATCACCAGCGCCCTCACCATTCCCGACGGCACGCGCGCGGCCGCGCGCATCGTGGCGCGCAAGCCGGGCGTGGTCGCGGGGCTGAATTGCGCGGAGATCGCCTTCCGCCTGGTGGATCCTGGCTTGCGCGTCACGCTTCAAGCCCGCGATGGGGATGCCGTCGCGGCGGGCGTGGCGCTGGCGGCCATCGAAGGCGACGCCCGTGCCATCCTGACCGGCGAGCGGGTGGCGTTGAACTTCCTGGGTCATCTCTGCGGCGTCGCCACCGCCACGGCGGCGCTGGTGCAGGCGGTCGCGGGCACCGATGCCCGCATCGTCTGCACCCGCAAGACCCTGCCCGGCCTGCGCACGCTTCAGAAATATGCCGTGCGTTGCGGCGGCGGCTTCAACCACCGCTTCGGCCTGGACGATGCGGTGCTGGTGAAGGACAACCATATCGCCGCCGCAGGCGGCGTCGGCCCGGCCCTGTCGCGCCTGCGTGCAGGCCTGGGGCACATGGTCAAGATCGCTGTCGAGGTGGACACGCTGGAGCAGCTCTCCGAAGTCCTGGAGCTGGGCGTGGACGGCGTCCTTCTGGACAATATGACGCCCGCGCAACTGAAGCAGGCCGTGGCGATGAATGCGGATGTCTTCGGCAGCCGCGCCACGCTGGAGGCATCCGGCAATGTGACGCTGGCGACGGTGCGCGCCATCGCCGAAAGCGGCGTGGACTATATCAGCGCGGGCGCGATCACCCACAGCGCGCCCAATCTCGACCTGGGCCTGGATTTCTGAGGCCGGTCAGCTATCGCGGGCGCGGCCGGGGCCGCCGCGATAGAAGACATGGTTGCCGATCTGGGTGGTGCGCTGGAGCGTCGCGGCCCATTCCGGCTCGACCGAGATGGCGTGGAAATTGGTGGCGCCGCCCGTGGCGTTGGCCAAGCGCACTTCGCCGGTGAGGATGCGCGCGGCCAGATTTTCCGCCTCGCGCCAGGCCGCCATGTCCTTGGGGCGGACCAGGTCGCCATTGCAGGCGAAGGAGAATTGGCACCCCGCGCGCTTGGCGCCCTCATAGACCACGGCGCAGATGGACTGGCCGTAATTGCCGTTGCGCATGCGCGCGAAGACCACTTCGGCGATCGCCTTCTGGCCGCTGGGGCCCTCGCCCCGGGCCTCGTAATACATCACCTCGGAAAGGCAGCGATGCTCGCTGATCAGCCGCGACTGCGGGGAATCCGCCGGCAGCGCGGGAGCGGCGGGGACAGGCGCCGCGGCGACCGCCACGGGAGCGGCGGGTTTGTCCGTGGACGGACGATAGCTGATGGAGGCGCCGAGCGCCGCGCTGCCCGTGGCGATGATGATCGCCATGGCGGCGGCCAGGGCGCGGTCCGAGCGCGCCAGCGCGTCGTTCTTTCTGCGGATCATGGCTTCAGTCGAACTCTTTTCGGTCTCGGTTTCGCTTCGTCAATCTGGCTTGGTCTACTTCGCTTTTGCGTTTCCCTCGCCGCTTTCATCCGGCTCGTTGCGCATTTGCTATTCAATCAGGCTGCTTCGATTTCGCTAATCCTCAAAAGGTTCCGAATGGTTCCAGCACCGGGTCGGCTTTTGCCAAGCAGACGCAGAATCGTCAAATAAATTTTTTGTCCGGCGGCGCGATGCGATTCCGCATGCACAGAAAACATCAATGTTTCCGGGCATTTCCGCGCATAACCACAATTTCGCCTATTTTATGATCGCTGCCTGCGCCGCCGCCAGGCGCGCAACCGGGACGCGAAATGGCGAACAGGAAACATAATCCAGACCCGAGTCGTGACAGAAGCGGATCGACTCCGGATCGCCGCCATGTTCGCCGCAAATCCCCAGCTTGATGTCGGCGCGCGTCCTCCTTCCGCGCTCGGCGGCGATGCGTATCAGCGCGCCGACGCCGTCCTGATCGAGAGAAATAAAGGGGTCGCGCGCCAGCAATCCCTTGCGCACATATTCGCCCAGGAAGGGCGCGGCATCGTCGCGCGAAACGCCCAGCGTCGTCTGCGTCAGGTCGTTGGTGCCGAAGGAGAAGAATTCCGCCGTCTCCGCAATCTCGTCCGCGCGCAGGGCGGCGCGCGGCAGCTCGATCATCGTTCCGACCTTGTATTCCGGGCATTTTCCGTGGGTTCCGGCGATTTCCTCCGCCACCGCGGCGATGCGGGCCTTGAGGAAATCGAGCTCGCTTTTGAAGCCCACCAGCGGGATCATGATCTCCAGCGGCGCCAGCGCCACGCCTTCTCCCGCCACGGTCAGCGCCGCCTGGAAGATGGCGCGCGCCTGCATCTCATAAATCTCGGGATAGGTGATGCCCAGGCGGCAGCCGCGATGGCCCAGCATGGGATTGGCCTCGTGCAGGGCGATGGCGCGGGCGCGCAGCTTCGCGGCCGAGGTGCCCGCCGCCTTCGCCACATCGGCGATCTCCTCGTCCTTCTGCGGCAGGAATTCGTGCAGCGGCGGATCGAGCAGGCGGATGGTGACGGGAAGTCCCGCCATCACGCGGAAAAGCTTTTCGAAATCGCCGCGCTGCATCGGCAGCAATTTCGCCAGCGCCGCCTCGCGCGCCTCCTTCTCTTCCGCCAGGATCATCTGGCGCACCGCCAGGATGCGGTCCTGGTCGAAGAACATGTGCTCGGTGCGGCAAAGGCCGATGCCTTCGGCGCCGAATTTGCGCGCGGTGGCGGCGTCGGCCTCGGTATCGGCATTGGCGCGCACTTTCAGACGCCGCACCGCGTCGGCCCAGCCCATCAGGGTGGCGAAATCTCCGGTAAGCTCGGGCTGGCGCATCTTCACCGCGCCCAGGAAGACCTGGCCGGTGGCGCCGTCTATGGTGATGGTTTCGCCGCGCTTCACCGTGACGGCACCCGCGGTCATCTCGCCGCCCGCGACATCGATCTTGAGCGCGCCGACCCCGCAGACGCAGGGCCGCCCCATGCCGCGCGCCACCACCGCGGCGTGGGACGTCATGCCGCCGCGCGCGGTGAGGATGCCGCGCGCCGCATGCATGCCGTGAATGTCCTCCGGGCTGGTTTCGGCGCGCACCAGGATCACGTCATGGCCTTCGGTGGCGGCCTTCTCGGCCTCCTCCGCCGTGAAGGCCACCGCGCCGGTGGCGGCGCCGGGCGAGGCGCCCAGCCCCGCGGCGATAAGCTGGCGCGGCGCCTCCGCATCGAGCGTCGGGTGCAGCAACTGGTCCAGCGCCGCGGGCTCCACACGCAGAAGCGCGGTGTCGCGGCCGATCAGCCCCTCGCGCTCCATCTCGATGGCGATGCGCAGCGCCGCCTCGGCGGTGCGCTTTCCGGCGCGGGCTTGCAGCATGTAGAGCCTGCCTTCCTGCACCGTGAACTCGATGTCCTGCATGTCGCGGTGATGCGCCTCCAGCCGGTCGCCGATGGCCTTGAGCTCCGCATAGACTTCCGGCATCGCCTCCTCCATCGAGGGGCGGCGGCCCTTCTGGCGCTCCCGCACCAGCTTGGAGATGGGCTGCGGCGTGCGGATGCCCGCCACCACATCCTCACCCTGGGCGTTGATCAGGAATTCGCCATAGAAGAGCTTCTCGCCCGTGGCGGGATCGCGGGTGAAGGCGACGCCGGTGGCCGAGGTCTCGCCGCGATTGCCGAAGACCATGGCCTGCACCGTGACGGCGGTGCCCCAGTCCTCGGGAATATGGTTCAAGCGGCGATAGGTGTTGGCGCGCGGGCTCTGCCAGGAGCCGAACACCGCCCCGATGGCGCCCCAGAGCTGCTCCTGCACGTCTTCGGGGAACGGCCTGCCAAGCTCTTCCTCCACCCGCGCCTTGAACTGCCCGGCGATGGCCTTGAGGTCTTCGGCGTCCAGCTCGGTGTCCAGCTCCACGCCCTTGGCGTCGCGGGCCTCGTCCAGGATGTTTTCGAACCCGGCATGGTCCACGCCCAGCACCACATCGGAATACATCTGGATGAAGCGGCGATAGCTGTCATAGGCGAAGCGCGCATCGCCGGTGCGCCTGGCCAGACCTTCGGTGGTGGCGGCGTTAAGACCCAGATTGAGCACCGTATCCATCATGCCGGGCATGGAGACACGCGCGCCGGAGCGGACAGAGACCAGGAGCGGATTGTCCGCATCGCCGAAGCCCGCGCCCACGATCCGCTCGATGCCGGCCAGCGCCTGCACGACCGCTTCCTTCAGATCGGCAGGATAAGTCTGGCCGTTGGCGTAGTAATGGGTGCAGACCTCGGTGGTGATTGTGAAGCCGGGCGGAACGGGAAGGCCGAGCTGGCTCATCTCGGCCAGCCCCGCGCCCTTGCCGCCCAGAAGGTCGCGCATCGCGCCTTCGCCTTCCGCCTTGCCGCCGCCGAAGGAATAGACCCATTTCGTCATGACACACCCGTCACGGCCACGCGCGGCAGCCATCCATCGTTTCACGCTCTTCCTGAACGCATCCGGGACGGCCGGGTCAAGCCCGGCCACGGCATGGGAGGCTTGTCAGCCTTCTATTTTTGAGAAATCCGCGACACGATGCAGCGCCGCGCGCAACCCTGCCAGCAAATGCAAACGGTTTTCGCGCAGGCGCGGATCGTCGGCATTGACCTTCACCGCCTCGAAGAAACCGTCCACAGGGCCGCGCAGCGCCGCCATCTCGCGCATGGCGGCGGCGAAATCCTCCGCCTCCAGGGCCGGGCCGATGGCGGCGATGGCCGCGCCGAGCGCCGCGTGCAGCGCCTTGTCGGCGGGTTCCGCCAGCAGCGCTTCGTCCACCTCGGAGATATAGGTGCGGCCGTCCTTCTTCTCTTCCACTTTCAGGATGTTGGCGGCGCGCTTGTAGCCCGCGAGCAGATTCCTGCCGTTGTCCGTCTTGAGGAAGGCTTGCAAGGCTTCCACCCGCGCCACCAGCCGCACCAGATCGTCCTCGTTACCCAGGCTGAACACAGCATCGATCAGGTCGTGGCGGGTGCCCTTCTCCTTCAGTGCCACTTTCAGGCGGTCGGCGAAGAAGGAAAGCAGGTCGCCGGAGCCGGTCAGCGGCAGGCGCAGACGGTTCTCCAGGATGATGCGGATCACGCCCAGCGCGGCGCGGCGCAGCGCAAAGGGGTCGCCTGAGCCGGTCGGCTTCTCGCCCACGGCAAAGAAAGACGAAAGCTGATCCAGCTTGTCGGCCAGCGCCACGGCGATGGCGGTCTTTTCGGCGGGCACGGCGTCGGAAGGGCCGACCGGCCTGTAATGATCGCGAATGGCGTCGGCGATCGCGGAGTCCTCGCCGTCATGCAGAGCATAATAGCGGCCCATGACGCCTTGCAGTTCGGGGAACTCGCCCACCACGCCGCTGGTGAGGTCGGCCTTGGCCAGGCGCGCGGCGCGCCTGGCCTTCTCCACATCGGCGCCGATCTTCCCGGCAATCTCGCCCGCCAGCGCCACGATGCGCTCGACCCGCTCATACTGCGTGCCCAGCTTGGCGTGAAAGACGATGCCTTTCAGATCGTCCACCCGGCTTTCCAGGCTGCGCTTGCGGTCTTCGTCCCAGAAGAATTTGGCGTCCGACAGGCGGGCGCGCAGCACCCGCTCATTGCCCGCCACGATCTCCTTGCCGCCATCCTCGGCCACCATGTTGGCGACGACGGCGAAGCGGTTCGCCATCCTGCCGGTCCCGGGATCGCGCAGGGCGAAATATTTCTGGTGCGTCCGCATCGAGGTCTGGAGGATCTCGGCGGGCACCGCCATGAACCGGTCCTCGATACTGCCGACATAGACCACCGGCCATTCCGCCAGGCCCGAAACCTCGGCCAGCAGACCCTCGTCCGGGATCATCTCCAGGCCATGCACGAAGGCGGCGCTTTTCACGCCCTCGAAGATGATGGCGGCGCGCTCCTCGGCATCCAGGATGACATGCGCCTTCTTCAGCGCCGCCTCGTAATCCTCGAAACGCCGCACCGTGATCGCACCTTCGGAAAGAAAGCGATGGCCCAGCGTGGTACGCGCGCTTTCAACACCCGCGAACGTGAAAGGCACCACCTCGCCATCGAAGATGCAGAGGATGGACCGCAGCGGCCGCACCCAGCGCACGGCTTCACCCGGCACCCAGCGCATGGATTTGGGCCAGGGGAGCTTCGCCATGGCCTCGGGGACGACCTCTGCCAGCACCTGGGCGGTGTCGCGCCCCGCCCGCGCGATCACCGCGACATAGAAATCGCCCTTGGGACTGGCCTCGATCTTGAGCTGCTCGCGCGTCAGGCCGGTCTTCTTGAGGAAGCCTTCGATCGCGGGCGCGGGCGCGTCTACCCTGGGGCCTTTCAGCTCCTCGCGCACATCGGCCTGCTTGACGGGCAGACCGGCGATGGAGAGCGTCAGGCGGCGCGGGCCGGAAAAGGCCTTGATGCCCTCGAAGAGCAGGCCGCGGTCCGACAGCGCGCCCACCATCAGCCGCTCCAGGTCGCGCGCCGCGCCCGCCTGCATGCGGGCCGGAATCTCCTCAGAGAAAAGCTCCAGCAGCAATTCGGGCATCAGCCATGACCTTTTTCAAGGTAGCGGGGCTTATAGGCACCCTGCGGGCTCTCCAGCCAGGCGGCGCAGCAGGCCTGGGCCAGCGCGCGGACGCGGCCGATATAGGCGGCGCGTTCGGTGACGGAAATTACGCCCCTCGCCTGCAGCAGGTTGAAGGCATGGGACGCTTTGATGCACTGGTCATAGGCGGGCAGCGCCAGCTTCGCGCCCTTTTCCAGCAGCGCCCGGCATTGCTTCTCCGCATCCTCGAAATGCCGGAACAGCATTTCGGTATCGGCGCGCTCGAAATTGTAGGCGCTGAACTCGACCTCGTTCTGGTGGAAGACCTCGCCATAGCGGAACCGCTCGTTGAAGGCGAGGTCATAGACGAACTCGACATCCTGGACATACATGGCCAGGCGTTCCAGGCCATAGGTGATCTCGGCCGAGACGGGATCGCAGTCGAAGCCGCCCACCTGCTGGAAATAGGTGAACTGGGTGATCTCCATCCCGTCGCACCAGACTTCCCAGCCCAGCCCCGCCGCGCCCAGGGTGGGGCTTTCCCAGTCGTCCTCGACAAAGCGGATGTCATGCAGCGCCGGGTCCAGGCCGATCTCGCGGATCGAGCCCAGGTAAAGGTCCAGCACATCGGCGGGCGCGGGCTTCAGGATCACCTGATACTGGTAATAGTGCTGCAGCCGGTTGGGGTTCTCGCCATAGCGGCCGTCGGTGGGCCGGCGCGAGGGCTGGACATAGGCCGCGTTCCAGGGACGCGGCCCCAGCGCCCTGAGGGTCGTGGCAGGATGGAAGGTGCCCGCCCCCATCTCATTGTCGTAGGGCTGCAGGATCAGGCAGCCCCTGGCGGCCCAGTAATTCTGCAGGGTCAGGATAAGGTCCTGGAACGTCTTGGCCTTGGGTGGCTTCTGCGGCACGATTCGCTCGGTCTGGGAGTGGCCGGAACCTATAGGCGGCCCGACTCCATCGCAAGCGAGCCCCCATGGCGCAGGATGGCCTCGGCCTCGGCCGTATAGCGCCCGTCGGCTTCGTGCAGCGCCATCCCGGCCAGGAGGGCGATCGGCGCGCGGGAGCCCTTGCGGGCCTGCAGGATCACCCGCTTGGCCGCCATGCCGATGCGCGGCCAGAGGGGGAAGATGTTGACGCCGCTTCTGGGCAACGCCGCCATCGCCTCATTCATCCGGTCGGCACGCAGGATGACCGTGAAAAAACCGCCAGAGACAGTGCGTTGCAGCCCAAGGCTCAACCATTGCTGCAAGGTGCCGTCATCCATCAAGGCCCGGGCGCGGGCCGGATCGGGCGGCGCGGCGCCGTCCCCATGGAAGGGCGGGTTGGCAAAGACCTGATCGAAGTCCCGCTTCAGCTCGGACGGCAGGGCAAAGACATCGGCGCAGGTGAAATCGGCCGCCAGGCCGCTGGTCTGCGCATTCTCCCGCGCCAGGGTGGTGAGGTCGGCGTCCAGCTCGATCCCGGTCACCGCCACCCCCTCTACCCGGGCGGCCAGACAGAGGCTGGCCGCGCCGGAGCCGGACCCGAGCTCCAGCGCCGTCTGACCGGTCTCGGCCGGGACGGCGGCCGCCAGCAGCACCGCATCGGTGCCGGAACGGAAGCCCACCGGCGGCTGGCGCGCCTTCACCCGGCCATCGAGGAAGGTTTCGCTCATAGTCCCTCCCTCGCGCGCGCGCAGTGCGCTGGCGGGGGAGGGGCCTGTAGCTGACCGAGGCTGCAAGCCCTTCCGAGGGCGCGCAGGCGACAGGCAGCAAAAGGCGGAGGGGGCCTCATAAAAACGCCTCCGGCGCGGCGGCGCGCAGCAGGCGCTCGGCCTTCTCGTAATCCTCGTCCAGCACCATCAGGCGGCGCGGCAGGAAGCCCAGGCTGCCATCCATGATGCTGGCATTCTCATCGAACACGGCATGGCCGATGCCCTCCTGCGCCAGCACATCGGCCGCGAAGCTGAGCAGGACCGGATCGTTGGTCTTGATGACGGCTTTCATGCCTTCCGTCTCGCATGCGCCTTTACGACACGCCTCGATTATAGCGTCTGGTGTGGCGTCTGTATCGCTTGCCCTGCCCCGCGCCGGGCCGGTAGTCTGCGGTTCCAATGGGTGGGGAAGTCAAAGCCAAGACGGGAACCGCGGGCGTTTCGCCGGTGGAGCGCCTGCATGCCCTGGTGAGCGGCGACATGGCCGCCACCGACCGGCTGATCCATGCCCGCATGCATTCGGGCGTGCCCCTGATCCCCGACCTGGCGCGGCACCTGATCGATTCCGGCGGCAAGCGCCTGCGCCCCCTGCTCACCCTGGCGGCGGCGCGCGCGGGCGGCTATGGCGGCGACGGCCATGTGCTGCTGGCGGCGGCGGTGGAGTTCATCCATACCGCCACCCTGCTGCATGACGATGTGGTGGATGAAAGCGCTTTGCGCCGCGGCAAGGTCTCGGCCAACCTGATGTGGGGCAACAAGCCCAGCGTGCTGGTGGGCGACTTTCTGTTTTCGCGCGCTTTCCAGTTGATGGTGGAGACCGGCAATCTGGCGGTGCTCGACATTCTCTCCGGGGCCGCCGCCATCATCGCCGAGGGCGAGGTGATGCAGCTCAAATCCTCCAACAATCTGGATGTGAGCGAGGAGCATTACCTGAACGTGGTCTCTGCCAAGACCGCCGCCCTGTTTGCCGCCGCCGCCGAGGCGGGGGCGGTGATCGCCGCCCTGCCCGTCCCTGTGGTGGAAGGCATGCGCGCCTATGGCCTCAATCTGGGCATCGCCTTCCAGTTGGTGGACGACGCGCTGGACTATTCCGGCCGCCAGGCGCTGATGGGCAAGACCGTGGGCGACGATTTCCGCGAGGCCAAGATGACCCTGCCCATCATCCTGGCCCATGCGCGCGCGCGCGAGGCCGACAAGCCCTTCTGGAAACGGGTGATCGAGACCGGCAACCAGACCGACGCCGACCTGGACCGCGCCATCACCCTGGTCGAGGAGATGGGCTCCATCCAGGAGACCATGCGTCGCGCCCGCGCCTATGCCGATGCGGCCAAGGCGTCGCTCATGGTGCTGCCGCAGAGCGAAATCCGCACCGCCCTGTCCGAGATCGCGGATTTCTGCGTCGAACGGGCCTACTGAGCCCGTCAGCCGGGATTGCGGTCGAACTTGAAGCCCTGCTTCTCCAGGAAGTCGAACAGGCCCACGGCCATGGCCTGGGCGCCCGCCGCGGGCATCACCAGACGGCCGACCACGACGCGGTTGATCGGGCCGGGGCTCTTGGAATGGTCGGCGCGCGCCGATTCCAGGGTGATGGAGATCACGCCATTGGCGTTGAAGAAGCCCGTCGCGGCCACGGCGTAAAGCTCCGGGGCGTTGGGATTGTCCTGCAGCTTGGGCAGGGTGTTCTTGCCGGATTCCGACATGGCGCGTCCTTCTCTTGACAGACGCGCGCGAGGCTGGCCGCTTTTGCTTAATTTTGCCTTAAGAACAGACGGTGGCGGCCACCCACCAGCCCGGCCGGGCGGCCTTGACCGCCTGGGCGGCGTGGGCGCAGGCGGCATCGTCGGGGAAAAGCGCGAAGCAGGTCGCGCCGGAGCCGGACATGCGCGCCAGCAACGCCTCCGGCTGGGCCGCCAGCGCCGCCAGCACCGCGCCGATCACCGGCTGGATGCGCCGGGCCGATTCCTCCAGATCGTTGCGCGTCTCTTGCAGGAAATGCAGCAGCGCCTTTGCATCCGCAAAGCCGGCGCGCGGTAAATCCATCCCGACGCCTTTGCGGCTTTGCAGCGCGGCGAACACATCGCGCGTCGGCACCGCCACGCCCGGATTGACCAGCAACATGGGCAGGCGCGGCACCGCGACCGGGGTCAGGACTTCGCCGCGACCTTCCATATAGGCGGCCTTGGACGGCACGCAGACCGGCACGTCCGAGCCCAGCCCCGCGGCGATGTCCATCAGCGCCGCCTCCGTCATCTCGATCCGCCACAGCGCCTTCAATGCCCTGAGCGCCGCCGCCGCGTCCGCCGAGCCGCCGCCGATGCCTGACGCCACCGGCAGATTTTTGGTCAGCGTGAGCTTCGCCACCGCCAGCGTGCCCGCCTCCGCCGCCAGCGCGCGCGCGGCGCGCAGCACGAGGTTGTCGCCCTCGCCCGACAGGCCCGCCGCGAAGGGGCCGTCCATAGCGAGCGAAAGCTGCGGCGCGGCCTCCGCCCGCAGCCCGTCGCCCGCGCCGGTGAACACCGCCAGGCTTTGCAGCGGATGGAAGCCATCGGCGCGGCGATCCCCGACATGCAGGAACAGATTGACCTTGGCGGGCGCCGCCTCCTGAACGCAATTCACTCCGGCAGGCCCGTCTTGATCTTCTGTTCGATGCGGGCGCGGTCTTCCCCTGCCGCCCCAAAGGTCAGCGCATGGTTCCACTGATAGCGCGCCGCGATGCGCCGTCCGGATTTCCACAGCGCGTCGCCCAGATGGTCGTTGATGGTGGGATCGCCCGGCTCCAGAAGCACCGCCTGGCCAAGGGTGCGGGCGGCATCCTCATACCGGCCCAGCTTGAAATAGGCCCAGCCCACACTGTCCATGATCATGCCGTCATTGGGGCGAAGCTTGCTCGCCCGCTCCAGCATGGCCAGCGCCTCGGTCAGGTTCTCGCCGCGATCCACCCAGCTATAGCCCATATAGTTGAGCAGTTGCGCCTCGTTGGGCTGCAGCTTGAGCGCCGCCTGGAGATCAGCCTGGGCCGCCGGCCAGTCCTTGAGCTTGTCCTTGACGATGGCGCGGGCATAGAAGACGCGCCAGTCGCGCGCCGCCGGTGTGCCCAGCGCCGCGATGGCACGGTCGAACGCCTCCAGCGCCTCGCGGTCCTTGCCGGTGGCGCGATAGGCGTCGCCCATCGAAATCCAGGCCTCGACATCGCTGGGGTCGGCCGCCACCAGCCGCCGCAATTCCACCACCGCATCGTCATGGCGTTCCAGCCGTGCCAAATCCAGCGCCGCCGCCATCACCGCCATGCGCCGGTAGGGCGAGTCGGCGGCCACGGCGCGATAGGCTTCGATGGCGTCCTCATATTTGCGCAACTGGTCGAAGCGGTCGCCCAGCAGGATATGGCCCAGGGGGAAGTTGGGCCTGAGCTGGAGCGCCATGCGCAGATAGAGGATGGAGACATCGGCGCTGCCGCTGTCGTTGAGCGAGGCGGCAAGGCCGAACAGCGCCTCGGCGAAGCCTTCGGCGGGCGTCGCCGCCAGCGGCTCGGGACGCACATTCTTCTGGATGCGCTCCAGCCCCGGCCCCACCACCGGCAGGAAGCCGCCCTGGTTCTGATGCTGGCGGTAGAGCGCGGCGGCGTCCTCTCCGCGCCCCGCCCGCTCCAGCATCCGGCCATAGGCCTCCACCACGCGCGGCGTGGCGGCAGTGCGCAGGGCCTGCCTGTAGGCAGTCTCGGCAGCTTCCGTATTGCCCGCATATTCCGCCAGCAGGCCCAGGTGGAAGGCGGCGATATTCTCCGCCCCCTTCTCGGCCGCCAGGGTCTGCATCGCCTTGTCCACCGCCGCCCGGTCGTTCAGCGCCGCCGCCGCCCAGGCGTCCAGGAGCGAGACGGTGATGACGGAGAAAGGCCCGCGCGCCGACTGGGCGATCTGGCGCCGCGCCCCGGCATAGTCGCGCTTCTGCAGCGCCGTCACCGCCAGCGCCAGGCGGGCGGAACGGTCGTCGGGCTGCATCGCCACCAGGCGCTCGGCATAGGTGTTGGCGGCGGCGAAATCCCCCGCGGTGGCGGAATAGAGGAACGCCAGTTCCAGCAGGCTGGCATTGGAGGGATCGCGCTTCAGGGTCTCGGCATAATAGCGGGCGGCGTTGCGCAGATCGTGTTCATTGGCGGCGAAACGGGCCGACAGATAGGTGGCGTAGGCGCCGCTTTCATTGTTCACGCTGGACGGAACGAAAGTGTTCTCAGGGTGGGATGCGGGCGCGGCGCATCCCGCAAGGGCCAGCGCGGCGCAGAGAAGCAGAACCGGACGCATCCTCACTCCTACAGATTCACGTAATTGGGTCCGCCGCCGCCTTCGGGCGTCACCCAGTTGATGTTCTGCGACGGGTCCTTGATGTCGCAGGTTTTGCAATGCACGCAATTCTGCGCGTTGATCTGGAAGCGCGGGCCCGCCGTCTCCTGCACCACCTCATAGACCCCGGCCGGACAGTAGCGCTGCGCCGGCTCGCCATATTCGGGCAGATTGACGGCGATGGGAATGGCGGGATCGGCCAGTTGCAGATGGACCGGCTGATCCTCCTCGTGATTGGTGCCGGAGACGAAGAGGCTGGAGGCACGGTCGAAGGTGAGGACGCCGTCGGGCCGGGGATAGGCGATGCGCGCGCTGTCGGCGGCCTTGCGCAGCGTCGCGTGGTCGGGCGCGTCATGCCGCAACGTGCCGAAGGGCGAGACGCCGAAAAGCTGGTTCAGCCACAGGTCGAGGCCGATCAGGAACAGGCCCGGCAGCGTGCCGAAGCGCGACCAGAGCGGCTTGGCATTCCGCACCTGCCAGAGGTCCTTGGCCACCCAGCTCTGGCGATAGGCGCTTTCATAAGTCTCCAGCGTGTCGCCCGCCCGCCCCTCGCCCAGCGCGGCGAAAGCCGCTTCGGCCGCCAGCATGCCGGTCTTCATCGCATTCTGGCTGCCCTTGATGCGCGGCAGGTTGACGAAGCCCGCGGCGCAGCCGATCAGCGCCCCGCCCGGAAAGGCCAGCTTGGGCACCGACTGCGCGCCGCCTTCGGTGATGGCGCGGGCGCCATAGCCGATGCGCCGCCCGCCTTCCAGCATGCGGCGGATCGCCGGATGGGTCTTCATCTTCTGGAACTCGGCGAAGGGATCGAGCCAGGGGTTCTTGTAGTTCAGATGCACGACAAGGCCGATGGAGCAGAAATTCTCGCCCCAGTGATAGGCGAACAGGCCGCCGCCCGTCTCATTGTCGAGCGGCCAGCCCATGCCGTGCAGCACCAGCCCCTTGCGGTGCCGGCCGGGCGCCAGCTCCCACAGCTCCTTCAGGCCGATGCCGTATTTCTGCGGCTGGGATTGCAGGCCGAATTGTTCGATGAGAATTTTTGACAAGGAGCCCCGCGCGCCTTCGGCGAAGAAGGTGTACTTGCCGCGCAGCTCCATGCCGGGCGTATAGCTGTCCTTGTGATGGCCGTCCCGGCCTACGCCCATATCGCCGGTGACGACGCCCTTCACCACGCCATCCTCGACGATCAACTCGCGCGCCGGAAAGCCGGGATAAATCTCCACCCCCAGCGCCTCGGCCTCCGCGCCCAGCCATTTGCACAGGTTGGACAGGCTGACGACATAATTGCCCCGGTTGGACATCAGGGGCGGGAGGAGAATGTGCGGCAGCGGGATCGCGTGCGCGGCGGTGAGGAACCAGAATCGGTCCTCGGTGACTTCCGTCTCCAGCGGCGCGCCTTTCTCCCGCCAGCCAGGGATCAGTTCGTTGAGCGCCCTGGGATCGATCACCGCCCCAGAGAGGATATGCGCCCCGATCTCGGAGCCCTTCTCCAGCAGGCAGACGCTGACCTCGCGCCCCGCCTCCGCCGCCAACTGCTTCAGCCGGATCGCCGCCGAAAGCCCGGCGGGGCCGCCGCCGACAATGACGACGTCATAGTCCATGCTTTCGCGCCGGATCGTTTCTGACATGGGGGTTTTCTACACTGGCCGGGGGGCGGCGACTAGCAGCGGCGGACGCCAGCCATTAAGCTTCGTCCATGGGCGATGAGACGCTTTCCACCCTGAACTGGCTGGTCGAGGCCGGCGCCGGCGAAGCCATCGGCGAGACGCCGGTGAACCGATTGGCCGCGGCCCCGCCTCCGTCCACGCCGGTCGAGCGCCCGGCACCGGTGCGCCAGTCCGCGCCCGCACAGGCATCCGCGCCGCTCTTCGGCGACGCCATCGGCAGCGCCCAGGCTGCGGCGGCGTCGGCCGGCGATCTGGCGGCGTTGAAGGCCGCGCTGGAAGCTTATGACGGCTGCGCCCTCAAGCGCGGCGCCACCAACACCGTCTTCGCCGACGGCACGCCCGAAGGCGGCATCCTTTTCATCGGCGAAGCGCCGGGCCGCGACGAGGACCGCATCGGACGGCCCTTTGTCGGCCGCGCCGGGCAATTGCTGGACAAGATGCTGCTCAGCATCGGGCTGGACCGCAACGTCAACGCCTATATCACCAACGTCATCAACTGGCGTCCGCCGGACAATCGCGATCCCTCGCCCGAGGAAGCGGCGCAATGCCTGCCCTTCCTGCGCCGCCATATCGAGCTGGCAAACCCGGAGATGATCGTGCTCTTGGGCGCGGTGGCGGCGCGCCATGTGGTGGGCCTGAGCGAAGGCATCATGAAGATGCGCGGGCGCTGGCTGGAATATCGCGTGGGAACCCGGATGGTGCCGCTGATGCCGACGCTGCATCCGGCCTATCTGCTGCGCCAGCCCGCGCACAAGAAGCTGGCCTGGCGCGATTTGCAGGCGATCCAGGCGCGCATGGAAACAATCGGGTTGCCGCGAGTCCCGATGCGCGCTAACACTTGAGCGTCGAAGGATTTTTCTCACTGGGGCGTTAACATTCTCAGGCGCGGCGCATTAACGATTGGGCTGTTGCTGCTGCTTGCGGGAACCGCGGGCGCGCAACAGCCTGCGCCCGTCCCGTCCGTCGCGCCGCAGGTGCTGTCCTCTACCGATGTCGCCCTCTACCGGGAGTTGCTCGCCGCCGCCCGCGCAGGCCAGAGCGCGAAGGTGAAGAGCCTTTCGGCCCGGCTCTCCGATCCGGTGCTGATGGGCTATGTCGAGGCGGAACTTTTCCTCTCCCCCAAGTCGGGCCGCACCGCGCTGACCGATCTCACCGCCTGGCTGCAGGCCAATCGCGAGCTTCCCGTCGCCGAGCGCATCTATCGCCTGGCGGTGTCGCGCGCCACCACCACCGTGCAGAAGGGCGGCAAGCGCGTGCGCGCGGCGGTGACGACCAACATTCCCGCGCCGGCGGGCATGGGCACCCGCAGCGGCGGCTATGAAGACGCCGAACTGCCCGAACCCACGCCGCGCGACGAGGCGGGCCGCGCCGTCCTGCCGGGCATCCTGGCCGACATCCGCGCCGGCAATCCCGATGCGGCGCTGGCGAAGCTGGACGGCGCGCGCGCCACCGCCACGGCGGCGGACATCGCCATCCTGTCGCACCGCATCGCCGCCTCCTATCTGGCGGAAGGGCGCAACGCCGAAGCCTATGCCCTGGCCAGCGCGGTTTCCGATCCCTCGGTGCCGCAGCTTCTGTGGGACGCGGGCTTTGCGGCCTATCGCCTGGGCCAGTGGGACAACGCCATCACCTATCTGGAGGCGCTGGCGCAGAACGCGGCGGCGCAGAACACGCTGCGGGCGCAGGGCGCCTTCTGGTCGGCGCGCGCCCATATGCGCAGCGGCGACACGCGGCGGGTGATCACGCTGCTCTCCTTCGCGGCCAAGCAGAATCCCAGTTTCTACGGCATCATCGCCGAAACCGCGCTGGGTATCGACATCACCACCGGCTTTTCCGATGCGGTACTGACGGCTTCGGACTTCAACGACCTGATGCGCGCGCCCAGCGCCCGCCGCGCCGTCGCGCTGTGGCAGACGGGCGAATATCCCCAGCATGTCGGGCCCGAGCTCAACCGCGCCTTTGTGCAGAATGACGAGCGGCTGGACCCCGCCATGGCGGCCCTGGCGCGCGTCCTGGGCGTGACCAATGTCGAGCTGCGCGCCAGCGAGAAGAGCGCGGCGCGCGGCATCATGCTGACCGGGCTTTTCCCGGTGCCCGCCTATGCGCCGTCGGACGGCTATCGCGTGGACCATTCCTTGGTGCTGGCCTTCGCCCGCATCGAGAGCCGTTTCCAGACGGCGGCCACCTCGCCGGTGGGCGCGCGCGGGCTGATGCAGGTGATGCCCGGCACGGCCAAGGCGCTGGGCTTCGATCCCGCGTCACTCCACGATCCCAGCGTGGCGCTGTCGGCTGGGCAGAAATACATTCTGCAGCTTCTGGACCGGCTGAACGGCAGTCTTCTGGAACTGGGCGGCGCCTACAATGCCGGACCGGGCGCGGTGGACCGCTGGATCGCCACCAAGGCGGGGCGTGACGATCCCCTGCTCTTCATCGAAAGCATCCCGGTGTTCGAGACACGCTCCTATGTGAAGCGGCTGATGCTCTATCACTGGCTCTATCAGCGGCGCTTCAACGAAAGCCAGCACAGTTTGGAGCAGACCGCGCGCGGCCTCTGGCCGGTCTATCGCCCCGCCGGCCGCAATGCGCCCATCCTGGCCGCCACGCCTGCGCCCCAGCCCGCCATCGCCGATGCCGCGGTGCCGCCGCCGGTGCAGGTCACCAACAACAATGCCAACTGACGAAGGCGCCTAGCTCAGAGCTTCGCCAGCACCCAGGCGGGCACGCGCAGCGCGTGCAGCAGCGAAAGCGCGAAGGGCTTGAACCAGCCCTGCCGCGCCCGGGCGCAGTTGACGGCGCGGGCGCGCAAGGCGATCAGCCGCCGTCGTCCGATGCGACGGATCATGTCGGCATCCTCCAACCGTTCCAGCGCCCGGTAGCCGCCCAGCTTCTTGTAGAGGCGGCGTGGCATCAGCAACCCCTGGTCGCCATAGGGCAGCGCCAGGAGCCAGTTGCGCAGGGCCGCGCGGGCCTCGGCCCGGCGGGCCCCTGCCCCAAACTCGTCCAGGGCGAAGCGGAAGACCGCCGCCTGGGGCCGCTCGGGCATGGCCTGGGCCAGGAAGGATTCCACCTCCACCTCCCAGCCGGCCTCCAGGGCCGTCTCGGGATGCAGGAACAGGATCCAGTCGCCGCGCGCGGCCTCCGCCCCCGCCTGGAGCTGGGCCGCCCGGCTACGCCCAGCCCGCACGATATGGGCCCCGGCGGCGTCGGCCACCATCAGAGTGCCGTCGGCGGAGCCGCCATCGGCCACGATCACCTCCCGCACCACCCCGCGCACGGCGGCGACGATGAGGCTGTCGAAGCAGCGGGGCAGCAGCCGCTCGGCATTGAGGGTGGGGATCACGACACTGATCATGACGCTATAATGTCAGGCTCCGGCCCGGCCGCCAAAGCCCTTGCGGTCGCAGCGTAAATGCCCCCGCACGGCAGAAAGCCCGGCGCGGGGCCGGGCTTTCCACCGTCAACAACCTGGGGTGTCGGACCAGGGATTCAGCAGGTGATGTCTATTTTCGCGGGGGGCCGCGGCGCTTCGGCCAGCGCAGGGCCGAAGGCCAGCCGGTTGGCCCGCTCTTCCAGGGCCAGGGCGGCCGACAGGAAGAGCTCGGCGTCCGCGTCGTCCTCGGTCTCCTGTGCCAGGGCGCGGAGCCTGATGGCCAACCCCATCAGGGCGCGCAACTCCTGGGCTTTCGGCGAAGGACCCATAAGATTTGCCTAAAGCGTCATGCCATCCCGAAGCGTTCCCTAACGCGAAAGGTTGCCAGGCCCGGCACCCGACCCGAGTTCCTGGTCAAGGCCGGGTTAACCGCCCGCGCGCAAGTTGAGGCAAATGCGGCGGGCGCGCAGGAAAAAAGGCCCCGGCTGTCGCCGGAGCCTTTCCCGCTTGATGCGAAGGTTGGGACAACCCAACCGTCCCTTTAGACGAAGATGCGCTTGGCGTTGGCGCGCGCCCATTTCTTCGCCTCGGCCGACGCGGTCCACTTGATGGCGTTGAGCATCATCCGCTGATAGGCGGGATGCGACCACGCATTGTTGTCATGCCCGGGCTGGATATAGACCAGCGGCGTGTTCTCCGCCGTCTTGACCCAGGCCGCCACATTGCTGCCCGGCGGATGGCCGGCGCCGACATTGGCGCCGTTGGGCGCATAGGCGAACTTGTCCGTCGTCGGCTGGAAGCTGGTGCGCAGCAAGGGATGGATCGAGTCCTCGAAGATCGCGCACTGATAAGGTTCGTCCACCAGGCTGAAATCGTCCACGCCCGCCATCACCGGATGGCTGCGGTCCACGACGGTGAAACGCTGCTCCGTACCCTGACGATAGCCGGACCGCGGATAGGTGCGGCCCCGCAGATTCTGGATATCCCGGCCCCAGTCGGCGGCGCCGCCCATCATCTCGACATAGGCATTGGTGCCGTTGACGCCCGGCGGCCATGTATGGACCCAGGACGACAGGGCGTGGTGGAACAACACGAAGCCCTTGTCGCCGTTCGTCAGCAGTTGCTTGAGATTGGCCTGCGTCCGCGCGGAAGGCGGCTGCTGGGACGTCTGGCGGGTCCCGTCGGGAAGCGTGACGGTGCGGCGGCCGGCAAAGGCGTCGTAGAACAGATAGACGTCGAAATCCTCCGCCAGCGCCGGATCGTAGAAACGCTCCGCCGCCGGATGCTCGACATGCGTCCAGGTGATGTCCTGGCCGAACCTGTCCAGCATGCGGAACAGATTCTCGCGGTCGAAGGCGTGATAAGAGGACAGGAACAGGACCCGGATCGGACCGTTTCCGCCCTGCACGGGCAGCCCGTCCAGGCTGGTACTGTTGATCGGCGCGCCGATGCCGGTGGGACGCAAAGGCGCATTGGCGGCCGGCGCACCGCCGCGTTGCGCCAACGCCTCGCCCGCGATCGGCACGGCGGCCGCTGCACCGGCGATCGCGCCGAACATGTTGCGGCGGGACAGGCCCTTTTTCGGATCGTGATTGTCGGATGTCATAATAGCGTACCCCTGTGTGGCTTCAGACGAAGATGCGCTTCTCGTTGGCGCGTGCCCAAGTCTTGGAATCCGGCGAGGCCGCCCACTTGATCGCGTTCAGCAACAGGCGGCGGAAGCTGGGATTGGTCCAGGCTTCGTTGTCATGGCCGTGCTGGATATAGACCACGGGCGAGCGCTCCGCGGCCTTGTACCAGGCGGTCAGGTTGCTTCCGTCAGGATGGCCCTTCTGCCGCTCGGTGAACTCCGACGCGGTGGGCTTGAAGTTGGTGCGCAGCAGTGGATGCACGGAATCCTCGAAGATCGGGCAGAGGTAAGTCTCGTCCACGATGTCGAAATCCTCCAGGCCCGCCGTGATCGGATGGTTGCGGTCCACGACGGTGATGCGCTGCGGCGTCTTGGGCTTGAAGCCGGAGGGCGGATAATTGCGCCCGCGCACATTGCGCAATTCCTTGCCCCAGTCGGCGACGCCGCCCATCACCTCGCTATAGGCGTTGGAGCCGTTGACCCCTGCGGGCCAAGTGTGCGCCCAGGACGACAGCGCATGATGGAAGAAGACGAAGCCCTTGTTACCCGCCTGCATCAGCGCCTTGAGGTTGGCCTGGGTCTCGGCCGAAGGCGGCATGTCGGTGCCGCCCATGCGGCTGCCGCCGGTCGGCGGCGCCGTGCGGCCGGCAAAGGCGTCATAGGAAAGGATGACGTCATAATCGGCGGCCAGGCGCGGGTCATAGAATTTCTCCGCGGCGGGATGCTCGACATGGGTCCAACTGATGTCCTGGCCCAACGCGTCCAGCGTCGAGAACAGGCCTTCCCGGTCGAAGGGATGATAGGCTGACATGAACAGGACCTTGATCGTCCCCGCGCCGCCCTGCGGATTGCCGCGTCCGCCGCCGCCACGCCCCGGCGCGCCGCCGCCGCGTCCGGGCGCGGCCCCGCCCTGCGCAGGCTGCTGCGCCTGGGCCAGCAGCGGCACCGAAGCCGCCGCGCCAGCCATGGCGCCGAAGAGCTTGCGGCGCGACAGATCCAGCGTCACGCCCTTCTTGTTCCTGGCATCATCGCCATTGGATTCGCTCATGATAACCCTCCCATGAAAAATGCTTGTCTGGTTGGCGCCATCGTGTCCGGGGACCCGCGCAAAAGCAACGGGCGGCATCGGGGCTTTCAGGCTCTGTGCAACGCAAAAGAAAACCCCGCCGCGCAGGGCGCGGCGGGGCATCTCATGACAAAAGACGGTCAGGCCGCTTCGTAGCCGCGGGTCTTGTCGCTGGCCTTGGCCGCGCCGGTAAGCTCGGCCAGCCATTCGGTATGGGTCAGCGGGCGCGAGAACATGGGATAGTTCTTGGCGCAGGCATGCTCCTGCTCTTCCCAGCTCAGCGCGGCGGTGCAGTCGGTCAGGGTGACGACGTTGTAACCCTTCTCATAGGCCACGCGCATCGTCGACTCGACGCAGCAATTGGTGAGGAAGCCGCCCAGGGCGACGTCGGTGATGCCGCGCGAACGCAGCACCCAGTCCAGGTTGGTCGATTCGAAGCCGCACAGGCCGCGCTTGCCTTCGATCACCACATCGCCGGGCTTGGGCTTGAGCACGTCTACGATGTCGGCGCCCCAGCTACCCTTGACGAAGGACTTGCTGTCCTTGACGCCCTTGAGGATGCCATAGGGCTCCTCGCGCATCTCGCCATAGCCTTCGGCGAAGGTGATCGGGACATAGACGATGGTGGCGCCGGCGGCGCGGGCCTTCTCCACCGTCTCGACGGTGTTGGCCAGCATGTTGTTCTTCTCCATCACGCCCTTCACCGCCTCATGCAGGGTCCCGCCCGGCGTAGTGAAATCGTTTTGGAACTCGATCAGAACGAGAGCAGTCTTCTTGGGATCCATGGTCGCCTCCAGTGAAGTGTTTTGGAACGCAGCACCGGACCCCTAGTCCGGAGGCGTGTCACTGCGCGACCTTAGACTCGGAATGTGACAGTCGCCAAGCGGTTCGACTCATATTTGTACTTGATTTGTTCTAGTCGTGGGTTCATGCATATCCTATGACCACAGTCCTTGACACCACGATCCGGCGGGAGGCCCTCCGGGGGCGGGGCGCCCTGTCCAACGTCTCCGGACGCTATGAGAAGCAGAACCGCGTCCTCCTGGACGACGGCTGGAGCGATGCCGGAGAGGAGGCGCTGCCGCCGCTGCGCACCGAGGTCATCTACGACGCCACCCGCACCATCATCGCCCGCAACAATTCGCCGGACATCTCCTTCGACCAGTCCATCAATCCTTATCGCGGCTGCGAGCATGGCTGCATCTACTGCTTCGCCCGGCCCAGCCATGCCTGGCTGGGCATGTCGCCGGGCGCCGATTTCGAATCCCGCCTCTTCGCCAAGCCCGATGCGGCGCGGCTGCTGGCGAAGGAGCTGAGCGCGCCCGGCTACGTGCCGCGGGTAATCGCGATGGGCACCAATACCGATCCCTATCAGCCGCTGGAGAAGAAGCTGCGCATCACCCGCTCGATCCTGGAGGTGCTGCGCGATTTCCGCCATCCCGTCGCCATCGTCACCAAGTCGCCGCTGATCCTGCGCGACCTGGACATCCTGTCGGAAATGGCCGCACAGGGGCTGGCCAAGGCGGCGCTGTCGGTCACGACGCTGGACCGCAGGCTGGCGCGGGTGATGGAGCCGCGCGCCGGAACGCCGCCGCGGCGGCTGCAAGCGATTCGCGGCCTGGCGGATGCAGGCGTGCCCGCGGGCGTGATGTTCGCCCCCGCCATCCCGGCGTTGAACGATCATGAGATGGAGGCGGTGTTGGCGGCCGCGAAAGCGGCGGGCGCGCGCTCGGCCGGTTATGTGCTGCTGCGGCTGCCGCTGGAGATCAAGGATCTGTTCCGCGAATGGCTGGAAGCCAATGCGCCGGACCGCGCCCGGCATGTGATGATGCTGGTGCGCCAGATGCGCGCCGGCAAGGATTACGATGCCAACTGGAACACACGGATGCGCGGCACGGGGCCTTACGCCGAGATGATGGCGCGCCGCTTCCGCCTCACGGCAAAACGGCTGGGACTGAACCAGCCCCAGCCGTCTTTAACCGTTGAGCACTTCCGCAGGCCGCCCCGGACGGGGGACCAGCTCAGGCTCTTTTGAGCGAGTCGCTTACGGCGCGGTGCCGCTGGTCGAATCGTCGTTGAAGCCGCCCGAGGCAGCCACAGCGACAAACACGGCAACGGCGCCCGCCAGGATCAGCGGAGCCATCGGGCCCAGGAACGCGGCTTCCTTGGTGCCGGCGGGCTTGCCGGCCGGAAGGGGCGTTGCGGCCTTTTCGGCGGCGAAAAGCGAGGTGGAGATGAGCAGCGAAGCAGCGACAACGCCACCGATGACAGACTTCTTCATGGGTCCCCCATGTTGTTGTAATGACAGTAGCTTAGCGTCCTCCAAACCGTGCCGCAAGCTTGCCAGCGGACGCTTTTGGGACCGATTCAGCGCCTAACCGATAGCATAGCCGTTCCCGCAAGGATAGCGCTGACGGATTATCAGCCGTTCCGCGGATTTTTTGCCTTTTCCCGCTTTCACTGCATCCAGAGGCCCCAGGACCTGCATCCCATCCGGGCAACCCAAGGGGCTCCGCGCCATGAGCATTGGAATGATCTTCTGGCTGGCGATCGCCGCCATCGCCATCGCCGGCATCTATTACCGGCACCGGGACACCGAAAGCCGCAACCAGGTCCTCCAGGCCATGATCGAGAATGGTCAGGCGGTGCCGCCCGACCTGTTCGACGCGGCGCGCAGCCCGCTGGATGGTCATCGCCTGATCGTCGCGGGCATCATCCTGATCGCCCTGGGCTTCGCCTCGCTGATCTTCTTCGGCGCCCTGGCTTATTTTGGCGAGCTTGGGAATGACCTTTTCGTGCCCTTCCTCAGCGCCTTTCCCTTCTGCCTGGGCATCGGCTGCCTCATCGCCGCGCGCGTCATCAAGCGGCATGACTGACGATACCGGCGCCGTGCGGCGCGCCGCGGCGGGTGACGCCGCGGCGTTCGCCGTTCTTGTGCGCCTGCATCAGTCAGCGCTGCGCGGCTTCCTGCGCCGCCTGACGCGCGGCGATCATGCCCTGGCCGACGATCTGGCGCAGGACACCTTCCTGGAGGCGCACCGCAAGCTCGCCCAGTTCCAGGGCAGCGGCTCCTTTTCCGGCTGGCTGCATGCCATCGCCTGGTCGCGCTTCCTGATGGAGACGCGCAAGCGCAAGCTGGAGCCGCTGGACGACGACTTCGCCGAGACGCAAGGCGCCGTGCCCGAACCCGCCAGCGTGGCGCGGCTCGATCTGGAAAGCGCCTTCGCGCATCTGCGGCCCGCCGAGCGCGCCGCGTTGACGCTCTGCTTCGCTGTGGGCATGGCCCATGAAGAAGCCGCCGCGACGCTGGGCATGCCTCTGGGAACCCTGAAATCCCATGTTGCGCGTGGCCGGGAAAAGCTGAAAATCCTGCTCAAGGATCACGCGCCATGACTCTTGACGAACTTCTGAGCCAGCCGCTTGCCCGGGTGCGGGATGACGGCTTTTCCGCGCGCGTGGCGCTCGCCGCCCTGCGCCGCAGGCAACGGCGGCAGACCCTGCTGCTCTGCGCAGGACTGGCGGCGCTTTTGCCGCCCCTGGCCATGCTGCCGCTGGCCGAAAGCGGCGACGTCCTGGCCGCGTCGCTCGCGGGCGCGCCCTTGCAGCCCTATCTTTCGCTGCTGGCGGCCGGCTTGATCCTGCTTTGGGCACTCAGGCCGCGCCCGTTCCGGCTCTAGAAGCCGTGGACAACCGCATCCGGCCATAGGCCCGCGGGAAAGGCGCGGCTATACAGGCGCCATGCCGCATTACCGTCATGAGAAGCGCCTGCTTGCCGGACTGCAAGGTTCGCCGCCCGCTTTCGTCTGCGGCGTGGACGAAGCGGGACGCGGGCCGCTGGCGGGCCCGGTGGTGGCGGCGGCCGTCATCCTGCAGCATGGCCGCATTCCCAAAGGCCTCAACGACTCCAAGCAGCTCACAGAAGAAGAGCGTGAAGAGCTTTACCCGCGTATCCTCGACATGGCGGTGGCGGTGGGCGTGGGCGAAGCCAGCGTGGGCGAGATCGATCTGGTGAACATCCGCCAGGCCACGCATCTGGCGATGGCGCGCGCGGTGCAGTCGCTTTCGGTGCAGGCCGCGTTCGCGCTGGTGGACGGCAACGACCCGCCCGCCCTGCCCTGCCCCTGTGAGACGCTGATCGGCGGCGACGGCATCTCGGTGTCGATCGCCGCCGCTTCCATCGTCGCCAAGGTGACGCGCGACCGGATGATGGTGGCGCTGCATGAGGAACACCCCGGCTACAACTGGCGCAGCAACAAGGGCTACGGCACCCCCGACCACCTGGCGGGGCTCAGGACCTGCGGCGTAACGATTCACCACCGCCGCTCCTTCTCCCCCATATACAATATCTTGTATGGGGGTGAATCCGGGGACTCAATTCATAAGATATTGATTCAACAAGACTCTTGACCAGCGATTCGGCTCGAATCACTGTGAATCCCGCTGTTGATATCCTTGGCGGGGCACATGACTTCCTTGAAACTGGACCGGGTGATGGTGGGCGATTGCATCGAGACGATGCGGAGCCTGCCGGCAGGATGCGCCGATCTCGTCTTCGCCGATCCGCCCTACAACATGCAGCTCAGGGGCGAATTGCACCGGCCCGACCAGTCGAAGGTGGACGCGGTGGACGACCACTGGGACCAGTTCGACAGCTTCGCCGCTTACGACAAATTCACCCGCGACTGGCTGACCGCCGCGCGCCATGTGCTGAAGGACAGCGGCACGCTCTGGGTGATCGGCTCCTATCACAACATCTTCCGCGTCGGTGCGGCGCTGCAGGATCTGGGCTTCTGGATTCTGAACGACGTGGTCTGGCGCAAGACCAACCCCATGCCCAACTTCAAGGGCCGCCGTTTCACCAACGCCCATGAGACGCTGATCTGGGCCACCAAGCACCCGGAGCAGAAATACACCTTCAACTATGAGGCGATGAAGGCGCTGAACGACGAATTGCAGATGCGCTCGGACTGGACGCTGCCGATCTGCAGCGGCCATGAGCGGATCAAGGGCGCGGATGGTCAGAAGGCGCACTCGACCCAGAAGCCCGAGGCGCTGCTCCATCGCGTGATCCTGTCTTCCACCAAGCCGGGCGATGTGGTGCTCGATCCTTTCTTCGGTTCCGGCACCACCG